>Ga0209187_1001499_pt1 | contig 26638 bp, 20 predicted proteins | sample BantaG_FD_187430 | JGI IMG/M metagenome (GOLD analysis project Ga0209187, IMG submission 187430) | Marine algal microbial communities from Bantry Bay, Ireland - BantryBay_4 metaG (SPAdes) (version 2) | ecosystem: Host-associated > Algae > Red algae > Unclassified | place: Bantry Bay, Ireland...
CGAAGAAAACACCCGATTCGAAGAAAACACCCGATTCGAAGAAAACACCCGATTCGAAGAAAACACCCGATTCGAAGAAAACACCCGATTCGAAGAAAACACCCGATGCGTAGCATACACTCGTTTTTTTGTTATGGGTGGTTTTGCAAAGCAAAACGCCTAAGTTCTATGAATCGCGTTTGCCGAAGGTTTGCGCTAGTAAACGCTGTAGGCCAAGCTAAAAATGAACGCCCAGCGCATTCGCCACCGTGCGTTTGTCTCTTCGAAACAAGCCACAATTGGACGAGCGAAAAGTTCAATTGAAAAATATTACTTCGTAATTACGTATAATCATTGAAAAACGGTGTAATTGTTTAGAAGTAAAAAATGTAAAAAACCAAATATCTATATAAGTAAAGGATATTCAGTACTGTGAAAAATCCCTAAATAAGTGTTTTTGCATTGGCATTTCAGAGATCAAGGTGAAAGTATAGTGAGGCGCTAAAGTTAATCTATCTACTATCAGACAATTTATTTGACGAACATACAAAGTTTATTTTTTTATTAAACCTTGATAATATATATAGTTTTTCATCCATTTATCAATCATTCTAACATTCCTACAGTGTTCTTATTAATTAGCTAGGCCGGTAGGGTCGGATCCTACTAGCCAAGGTTTTAAAAAAAACCGATTTGATTTTAGAAGTATATTTTTTTTAATTCAAGTGATGTTATTTTAGAAGATTATTTTCGTTTGTGATTAGATGAATTTATACATTCTGTTGCTTTAGGTGATATTATACTTAAGAGCTTAATACTGACTTATTTTGAAATAGTGTTTCTACGTATTAACTGATACAAAGAAGTTTTATTTGTAATATGTTCTTATATCTATCATATTAATTTACCCAATTTCATAACTTTTTCACTCTGTATTTTGGGCTCTAAATGGAAAATGAGCTATTGTTTATATATTTTTTATTATTTTTTTTCATGAATAGATAGAAATTAAAATATATATAAGATTATACTTGTTAGTTAGTTAGATCGGGTTTTTCTAAATGCTTTCACTAGGTGTAGCCCATAACTAATTGATATGCAGCAAATATTATATAAAATAATTATGTAATATGTAAATCGTCCTTATCTTTGCTTTATATAAGATCACACTAAATGTGTGTGAACCAACCAATTTTGATATTATATCCTACCTCGGAATATTCATTCCGTATACCAACCATTCATTGATAATAGATCCTGCGTAAGCTTTTGGCTTATGCCGCTAATTAAGAAATTTAATAATCACAATATTTTGGGATTGTAGAGTTCTGTTTTGAATCTCTTATTCCCTAAACAGTAAAAATTTTTAATTTAAAACGGATCTCATGAAAAAAATGAACTTAAACTTTCACACAAAAATGGTATACCAGTATATGTTTGGTATGTTGTTTATGATGCTAGGGGCTTATTCGGCTCATAGCCAATGTTCGCTTGCCTGTAATGGTAATACGAACATTTCACTTGACAATACAATAGGTAATTGTCAGGCTGTTATAACCGTAGGTATGGTTGCTGATACGTCTGGATGTACTACTGGATCTTTCTCAGTTGTCCTCACAGATGAGGATGGCGATATTATACCATTTGCAACTATTACAAATGATCATATTGGACAAACGATTGAAGTAGCGGTTGTTGATACTATCTCAAATAATTCTTGTTGGGGAAATATCTTTGTAGAAGATAAATTACCTCCAGAATTAGACTGTACTACGATGCCTACAGATATGAATTGTTTCAATTTTGCTGATTTTATACCTACAGCAACAGATAATTGTGATGTAGACCTTGATGTATTTAAGGTGAAGCCAGATAGTATAGTAATTAATAACTGTGATGACCCAGCAGTAAGTGATGAAATTCTCAAGACTATATTCACATTTTGGGTTGCTGTAGATGATCAAGGATTGTCTTCTGAAGTATGTATGTTTGAATTTGACATACTAAGAATTGAAAATTTTAATGATGTCGAAAGTCCAGACAATCTATTGTTACAAAACAATACACACCTAGAATGTGATAGTTTATATAACATGTTACCAAATGGACTTCCTTCACCATTTGATTTGGTTGTACCTGGAGAACCAACAAAATTTGGAACGGGTGTACCGACGATAATGGGTATTGATTTATTTCCAAACGCATTTCAGGATTGTAATTTACTAGTAGATTATGTAGATACGGAATTACCTCCTATCGGATGTGCTAAGAAAATAATGAGAAGATGGAATATCTATGAATGGTCATGTTCAAACCCACAAAGAGATACTTCATTAATACAAATGATAGAAATCGTTGATAGTGAAGGACCTGTAGTAACTTGTCCTGATGATTTTACTATTTCTACCAATGGTAGTTCGTGCGAAGCTTCAATTATTTTGCCTTCTATCGATGCATTTGATAATTGTAGTACACAAGCTCAACTCACGTATGGAGTATCTTACGGACTTGGAACTCCTCTTAATACTAACGGCGGATTAGCGCAATTACAATTAGGAGACAATCTTATTACTTATACAGTTTATGACGAATGTCTTAACTTAACATCATGTACAATTACGATTACAGTAGTAGATAATACTCCTCCAGTTGTGATTTGTGACCAGTTTACTGTAGTAGCATTAACTTCAGACGGATGTGCCTATGTACATGCATCTGTATTTGATGATGGTTCTTATGATGAATGTACTGACATAACATTGACAGTAAAAAGAATGGATGACGGTGTTCCTTGTGAGACTGACTCTAACTGTACAGAAGAAGATGATGAATTATTTGATAGTTATGTTAGATTCTGTTGTGTAGATCAATTAGATGAAGATTTGATGGTAGTATTAAGAGCTACTGATGCAAGTGGTAATTTTAATGATTGTATGGTAAATGTTGAGGTGCAAGATAAATTAGCACCTACAATTGTATGTCCGACAGATAGAACTGTAAATTGTGACTTTGCTTACGATGTCGATAATTTATCTGCATTCTTTGGCGAACCTATTGTTAATGATAATTGTGGAATAGTAGTACCAACTGATGTAATAAACACTAATAATCTTAACCAATGTAATATTGGAGTAGCAATTAGAACTATAAGTATAGGAACACCAGGTACTCCAAATTTCTCATCTTGTACGCAAAGAATTACATTTGAAGCAATTGATTTATTTAATGATGGAGTTGAAGATTTTGAACTTGATACAGATATTACATGGCCAGCTGATGCATTGTTAGAGGGTTGTGAAGATCCTACAGGTTCAGAATATTTACCAGAAAATCTGCCAGTAGGAATGCAATTTCCTATGTATACTGAAGGAGCATGTGACTTAGTTGGTGCAAATTATGACGATCAAATTTTTCCTTTTAATAATGCGAATGGAGATGCTTGTTTTAAAATCGTTAGAACATGGACAGTAATTGATTGGTGTCAGTTTACAACTACATCAACAGGTGCAACGACTTATCCTTCTTGGACATATGTTCAAATAATAAAGGTGAATGATTCTGTAGGACCTACTGAAATAGTTACTACTGGTCCATCTAGTGTTTGTACTTTCGATTCAGATTGTGCTGATGGTGCAATTGAATTAGGTGCATCATCATCTGATGTATGTACTGAATTTTTAGATTGGTCTTACACTATATTTACAGATGCTGACAATGATGATAAATTAGATGACATAGTATTTATTAATGGTATTGCTCAATCATTTAATGGTTTTGGTTCAAATACAATTGATGCAAGTGGAACTTATCCAATTGGTACGCATAAAGTGGTATATACTTTCTCTGATAAGTGCGGAAACGTTACAAGTAAAGAATTTATATTCTCTATTGTTAACTGTAAAGCACCTACGGCATACTGTCATAATGGTCTTGCTGTTGACTTAATGGAAGATGGTGATGGAAGCGGAACTGTTCAGATGTGGGCAACTGACTTAGATGCAGGTAGTTCTCATCCATGTGACTATGAAGTGTATATATCTTTCGACTCTATAGTTGTCTCTACAGCAACAGCTGTTGCTGATGGTATTGTTGACGCTGGAAATGGTATTTTCCTTGAAGTTAATAATGGAAGAGAATTCACTTGTGCAGATTTAGGAGATAATTTTGTAAACGTTTGGGCTGGTGTACTTACTCCAGAAGGAAACGTAATACAATCTTTCTGTATCGCTACATTAAATGTACAAGATAACATGGGATCATGTATGTTACCTAGAGTAGAAGGAATAATCACTACAGATTCTGATGAGGAATTACAAAATGCAAATGTACAATTACTTGGAAGTGATTTAACTGCAACAATGACTAATGAAGCAGGTAACTATGCATTCCCAGCAATGCCTATAGGAGGTTCTTACTCTGTTTCAGCATTGAAAAATGATGATTATACAAATGGAGTATCAACACTTGACTTAGTTATGATTCAAAGACATGTTCTTGAATTAGAATTATTGAATAGTCCATACAAAATGATCGCAGCAGATATCAATAATGATGAAGATATTTCAGCTTCTGATTTATTAGTATTAAGAAAACTGATCCTTGGTTCAATTACTGAATTTCCAAATAACGGATCATGGAGATTTATTGATGCAGATTACACATTTGCAGATCCAACAGATCCATTTGGTAATACACTGCCGGAATCTGTAGACATTGCAGTACTTGATTCTGATAAAGTTATTGATTTCATAGCTGTAAAAGTTGGTGATATTAATGATAATGCAGCAGCGAACTTAAAAGATCAAAATGCATCGTCTGTAAGAACGAATAATACAGTATCAATGAAAGTAGAGAATCAGAATTTCCGTGCTGGAGAAATGGTTGTAGTACCAGTAACTATATCTGAAGAGATGATAGCTACAGGATTACAATTCACAATCGAGGTTGGTTCTGGTTTAGAATTTGCAGATGTAACTTCTGAGTCAATTAGTATATCTGATGATAATATCGGATTTGCGTCATTGTCTGAAGGAGTAATTACACTTAGTTGGAATCATGCAGCTGGTGTGTCAATTAATGATACAGAAGCTGTATTGGAATTGGTATTCAATACAAGGAACTCTGGTACCATCGCTAAAGAATTGAAGATATCTTCAAACTTGATTAATGCTGAAATCTACAATGAAGATTTGCAAACTATGGATATCGAGTTTGTTATCGAGGGTAGAGAAGATGAAAATATAAATGGTTTTGTATTGCACCAAAATGTGCCTAACCCATTTACTGAAACAACAGATATTTCATTCGAATTACCAGTAAGTAAGCTGGGTACTCTTACTGTATATGATATGACTGGAAAAGTGATTTCTAGTGTTCAAAGAACATTTGAGAAAGGAGCCAATCATATTACACTTAATAGATCTGATTTAGGAACTACGGGAGTTTTATATTACCAACTACAGGTAGGAGAATACGTAGCCTCAAGAAAAATGATCTTGATTGACTAATAAATAGTTGTAGATAAATTCTACTAAATATTACTGTTTTTGGGATAGGACCCTCCTTCATTTATTTGAAGGGGGTCTTTTTTTTATGTTCTATTTTTAACCAAGATCAGCAAGCTCAAATAAATTATTGGTTTGATAATGAACTTCAAATAGTTTTTGAGCATTTGTTATTGTCTAGACATATAGATACATTTGAGTAAGTTTAGATGTGGTGATTTATTGATTGAGTTAAATAAGTAAATGGCAAGAATAATAGGGATCGATTATGGTATTAAAAAATGTGGGGTGTCAGCGACTGATTCTATGCAAATAATCGTTTCTGCAATTGATACATTCCCAACAACAGAGCTTTTTCAATATCTAAAAAAGTACATATCACAAGAAGATGTAGAGAAGATAGTCTTTGGAAAGCCGGTTCATAAAGATGGAACTAGTACATATCTACAGGAACATATTGATATATTTGTGAATAAACTATTAAAGGAATTTCCTGACCTTATATTTGATTATCAAGACGAGAGAATGACATCAATAGAGGCTAAAAGTATTATTTTGCAAAGTGGGATAAGAAAATCAAAAAGAAGAGATAAGAATTTAGTAGATAAAATAAGTGCTGTCCTGATATTGCAAAAATATTTGGGACATATATAAAATAAGTTTCATATTTATCGAAGATTAGTCATTTTAGTAAAGAAATAATAGATGATATTACCAGTATATGCATACGGTCAGCCAGTATTGAAAAAAGTTGCAAAAAAAGTTGACACTGATTTTGAAGGTCTTGAAGATCTTCTTGAGGATATGTGGGAGACTATGTATCATGCTCAAGGTGTTGGTATTGCAGCACCTCAAATAGGCCAAAGTTTAAGGGTGTTTTTAGTGGACACGGTACAGGCTATGGATGATGGGGACGAAGAAAAAGGCATTAAGAAAGCTTTTATAAATGCTGAAGTCCTTAATATGGAAGGTGAGCTTTGGTCATATGAAGAAGGTTGCTTAAGTATACCCAATATAAAAGGGGATGTAGAAAGGAATGAAAAAATTAAAATTAAGTATCAAGACGAAGAATTCAAGGAAATTATAGAAGAATATGATGGTATTAATGCTCGTGTTATCTTACATGAATATGATCATATCGAAGGTAAATTGTTTACCGAAAAATTAAAGCCATTAAAGAAGAAAATGATCAGTAGAAAGCTTGATCAAATTAAAAAGGGAAAGGTGAAAGCGGATTACAGATTAAGGTTTTTTAAATCTAGATAGGATTATTTTCTGCCGAAATCTGCAGGGATTTCACCCCAGTTTTTAGTATCCCATTTAATAATAGGATTTTTGTAAGTATTTGATTTGAGCCACACAATGGCCCGATCCATCATATCAAAAAGATTTGCATTGCGTGCATTTTTAGTAAGCGTTGTTTTGACTTTCATATTTCTTACCCAAGCCATTGCGGTTTTAGAATCTGTATAAATAGGAGTATCTTTTTCTAGTTTTTTTAATAAGGCAAGTGCATGCACTAGTGCAAGAAATTCACCAATATTATTAGTGCCATCTTGATGAGGTCCTTGTCGAAAAATTTCTTCTCTGCTTATAGTATGTACCCCTCTATATTCCATCAACCCTGGATTACCACTGCAGGCAGCATCTACTGATATACTGTTAGCAATAATCTTATTGCCAAACTGAGATAAATCTTGTTGTCCCTTTACTATATTTTTAGCTTTAGAAACTACACCAATATGTTTGGAATATGGATCTAAAAATGCATCATGAGCTGCATCTCTAGTTTTGAAGCTTTTGTACTTTGCAGCAGGAAAATTTTTGGTCTGTTTTAGACAGTCATTCCAATTGTCATATACACCTGGAGTATGACCTGCCCAAACAACGTAATACTTCTTTCCTTTTGCCAAAATATTATTTTTTAAATACTTAGAATAAATTACTCTTAAGATCTACTTTTGTGCAAAAGTAAAACATTCAGTTTAGATCAAATAAAAATTTTGATTTTGAATAAAATAAAGATCACATGATAAAAGATTCACATGCGCATATATACTTAGAAGATTTTGATGAAGATCTTGAGTCGGTTATTTCTGATGCTTTAGCTGTAGGAGTTAATGAGATTTATATGCCTAACATAGATAGCACAACTATCGAAAGAATGCATAGTGTAGAAGAGCGCTTTAGCAATTGTAAATCCATGATGGGCCTTCACCCTTGTTATGTAAAGGATAATTATAAGGAAGAACTTAAAGTGATAGAAGAAAATTTAAAAAAGAGAAAGTACAGTGCAATAGGGGAGATAGGTGTTGACTTGTATTGGGATAAAACTTTTGCAGAGGCACAATTTGAATCTTTTAAATATCAAATTGAGTTGTCACGAGATCATAATCTTGGTTTTGCAATTCATTCTAGAGATGCTTTGGATGACACAATAGCAATTGTTACTGAAATGCAGGATGGCAACCTAAAAGGTATTTTTCATTGTTTTAATGGTAGTGTTGAACAAGGAAAGAAAATAATTGATTTGGGATTTTATCTAGGGATTGGAGGAGTAGTGACTTATAAAAATGCAGGTGTTGATAAGGTTGTGTCACAACTTCCGATTTCTTCTATGGTTTTAGAGACGGATAGTCCATATTTATCACCTGGCCCTAAAAGAGTGAAAAGAAATGTACCATGTAGAATTCCATTAGTGATTGATAAGATGGAGGAGATTATGGAGGTCGATCGTGATGAGATTGCTAAAACTACTTCGTTAAATTGTGAAAAAGTATTTTTTTACTAAATTAGGGCGCTTACCCACCAAACAAGACAATTATAGAATCTTACTACTATTACAAATAATAATAAAATAAAATATTGTGTCCGCTTGATCAGCCAATCCAAGTTTTATTTATGATTTTTGAAAATAGTGACGTTTTCCTTTTGAAATCAGGTTGGTTTTTCCATTTTTGCAATAATATAGGAGAGTTGGCCGAGTGGCTTAAGGCGCTCGCTTGGAAAGCGTGTATACCTCAAAAGGGTATCAAGGGTTCGAATCCCTTACTCTCCGCTAAGTAGAATGTTATGGAGATAAAGATCCTCATGGTATACTATTGCAAAAATAAATTATGCGTAAAATTGCTTGAATACGTGTTTCAATGTAGTTTCAACAAAAAATAATAACAAGACTTTTTGAAAAAATGTCAATGTCTTTGCACTACTTTAGAGAATATTTATAATTTTAGTGTTTCATTGAAAGTTAATCTTAACATACTAACAGAAAATAATCAAATCATGCGAAAATTATTTGTACTCTTTGGAGTGTTTGTTTTTGCCTCTTTTTACGGGGCTATTGAATCCTTTGCTCAAGCTGCTGCAGTTGAGCCAGGAACTGGCTTTCAGGGCCTAAAAGAAAAGTTCATTGAAGGAGATTGGTTCTTCATGAGTTTCGTACTTGTATGTCTTATCTTAGGGTTGGCATTTTGTATTGAAAGAATAATTACTCTTAATATTGCTACGACCAACACTGACAAGTTATTGGCAAAAGTTGATGAAAGACTTGCTGATAATGATATGGAAGGTGCATTGGAAACACTGAGGTCTACTCCAGGGCCAACGGCAAGCGTATTATTAGAAGGATTGAAAAACTCACATAAAGGACCAGTAGCTGTTGAGAAAGCTATTGTTTCTAACGGTTCTGTTCAGATGGGGCTTTTAGAAAAAGGTTTGGTATGGATATCTCTTTTTATAGCGATTGCACCGATGCTTGGATTTATGGGTACGGTAATCGGTATGATTGAGGCCTTCAACAGAATCGAAGCTGTAGGAGATCTTTCTCCATCAGTAGTAGCAGGTGGTATCAAAGTAGCCCTTCTGACTACAGTATTTGGTCTAGTAGTGGCAATTATCCTTCAAATACTTTACAATTATATCGTTTCTAAAATTGATGGCATTGTAAATAAAATGGAAGATGCTACAATAGGTTTCGTTGACATCTTAGAAAGAAATAATAAACTGGGAAGCGCTAGTTCAATAAATATTTCTAAGTAATAATCACACTTTAAAAGACAATTTATTATGTATAAATTTTTAACTAAAAACGGTCAATCATTGGCTTTGGGTTTAGGTGTCTTAGTGATTGCTATATTTTTCATAAACATATACAGCGGTTTTAATGCATCTGGATATGATATGTCTACAGCTTTAAATAAGTTACCTAAAGAAGATCAAAAAGCGATTAGCTTTTTTGATGCAGGTCTTTTTCTTACGATTGTAATGATTGTAGTGTCATTTGCACTAGCTTTCGTTGTATTTGGTTTGACAGACCTTATCAAGTTTCCTAAGAATGCCATGAAAATTGGTGGAGGGATTTTGTTTATTGGAGTAATATTTTTCATCCTTTATACAACTTCATCTTTTGACAATACAGGAAGACTTGTTGGATTGAATGAAAAATTCGAAATCACTGAAAATATTAGTAAATTCATCTCTGGCGGTATTAAAACTACCCTAGGCCTGTTAGGTTTCTCAGTTATAGCATTAGTGCTAGGAGAGATCTGGAGTCAACTCAAATAATATTATTATGGGAAAGACTAGCAGTAGAGATAGAATGAAGAACGAGGTCAATGCAGGATCTATGGCAGATATTGCCTTCCTATTATTGATATTCTTCCTAGTGACAACAACGATCGCTGAGGATAAAGGTGTACTCGTAAGGCTACCACCATGGTCTAATGAGCCACCCGAAAATCTCAAGATGAACACACGTAATGTATATTCAGTGCTTGTAAATGCGGATGATCAACTTCTTGTAAGAGGTGAAAACATGAAAGTGGAAGATCTCAAAGAAGCAACAAAGTTATTTATTAGTAATCCTAGAAAGGAAGCTGATAAAGCTGAGGATCCAACGAAAGCAATCATTTCACTTAAAAACGATAGAGGTACTAAATATAAGACCTTCTTGACTGTTTACAATGAACTGAAAGCTGCATACACTGAATTGAGAAATGACGAATCTGAAAGACGATTCGGAAAACTGTATGAGTACTGTTCTAGAGCTCAACGTGACGAAATTAAGAAGATTCTTCCTGTTGTAATATCAGAGGCAGAACCTACTAGCTTTGGTGACGAGAGTTAATTTTAATCATTTAAAAAAGTAAACATATGGCAACTTTTGAAAAGAAAAGAGGTAAGGCGTCTCCTGAGGTTTCGACTGCATCTTTGCCCGATATTATATTCATGCTCTTGTTCTTCTTTATGATGGTAACAGTAATGAGAGATTCAGAACTTAAGGTTGATGTTAATACACCTGAAGCAACTGAGCTTACTAAACTAGAGAAGAAGTCACTTGTGAATTATATCTTCGTTGGAAGACCTAAGATCAAGTATAGAGATACCTATGGTACTAAGCCAAGAATGCAGTTAGGAGATAAATTTGCAACTGTAGCTGATATTCCACTGTTTCTAGAAAAACATAAAGCAAAGCTTCCTGAGAACCAAAGACAAGGAATTACAAGTTCTTTGAAGATTGATGGAACTGTAACGATGGGTATTGTAGCTGATATAAAAACAGCTCTTAGAAAAGCAAATCAGTTGAAAGTAAATTATTCTGCAGGGAAACGTGTAGATTAATAGTTTTGATATCAGATAAAAAATAGAGCCTTTTCAATTAATTTTGAAGAGGCTTCTAATTTGTAACTTGATTTTTTTTTAAATACATAAATCTACTGTTAATTACAAATCATATTATAAACATGAGAACTCTAATTTATATTTTTATCACGCTTTTATTCTGTTCTCCATTTTATGGGCAAAGTTTTGAGAGAGGACCATTTACTGGTAAAGCCTTGAGTCTACCTCGTGTGGCAGATTTTGATGGGGATGGGAGGATAGATATTGTGAGTGTTACTCGTTTTTTTAGTCCTACAGGTGATTTGAAATTACACGTAAATAATAGTGAAACAGATTCTTTAATATTCGATACAGTGGATCTAGGATATAAGGTGAAGGGCAATCCAGGATTTGGAGATTTTGATAATGACGGAGACTTAGATCTAGTTGTGATTGATGATGCAACTTCTGAAATATTAATTCTTTTTAACCAAGGAGATGGGACATTTGACTCAATTGTTCAAGATTCTGAAATTGCATTCTCATTTGAGTCGGCTGACTTGGATAGTGATGGTGATGTAGACATTGTAAGTTATAGTGTTAGTGACAGAGCAGTATATCTTATGATCAATGACGGTACGGGTAGTTTCCAAACATCTGATTTCTTAACTAATGTCGATGATTTTGAAACATTAGAGTTGGGAGATATTAATGGCGATGGAAATGTTGATATTATAGTGGGAATAGACGAATTCTTTGATTCACAAGTTCTACTTTATGAGAATCAAGGAAATGCGATGTTTACTGGAAAGATTATTACTGATAGCGGTACTGGCGGCCTAGAAAATCTTCAAATTATTGATATAAATAAAGATGATCAGATGGATGTAGTATATTCAAGTAACAGAACTTCAATATTAAAATGTTTGCTAAATGAAGGGGGTGATGTTTATACTCCAGTCAATCTTGCGCAAGGATTAGGTGATTTAAGAAGTTTTAGTGTAGCTGACTATAATTCTGATGGAATATTTGATATTATGTTAGGATGTAATTCTGACGATAATACGTTTCATTTGGGATTATCGACTACAGAATTTGTTTATGATTCAGAGGTTGTATCAGGAATAAGACCAATGTTTTACATCGATAATGGAGATTTCGATTCTGACAACGACCTAGATGTCATTTTATCGAATGGCGACTTTTGGTGGGTGGTAAATAAATTAGAACAGGGCAGTGTTAATGTGGTAGAATTAGAAGAGGAAGAGTATAAAATATATCCGAACCCTTTTTCAAAAAACATAAATATATCCGAAATTAGGGATGGTATGGAAATTATTGTATCGAATATGTTTGGTAAACAAGTATTTAAGTCAATGATTGATCAGTCGTCAATTGATCTTCAAAGTTTAAAAAACGGTTGTTATATACTCTCAATATTAGATGAAAAATCTGGGGCTACTTTACAATCTTCGATAATCACTAAAATCGAATAATCGAATATTTGTTATATTTCAAAGAGTAGATAGCTTCTATTCTTCCTCATCGAAATCGGGATTGAAATATTTGAAAACCCTTTTTCCATTTGTTTTGCCTATTACTGTCGATAATGATTCTTCAGTCTGTTTTTTTACCTTATTTACACTTTTGTATGTCGTAAGAAGTAAATTGGCAGTTTTCTTTCCGACTCCAGGAATATCCGTTAATTCTGTGCCAAGAAAATGCTTAGACCTTAAATTCCTGTGTAATGTTAATGCAAAACGATGAGCTTCATCTCTTGCTTGTTGGATCAATTTTAATGACTCGGATTTCTTATTGATGTGCAGTGGAATGGAATCACCTGGGAAATAGAGTTCTTCTAATTTCTTTGCAATGCCAATTATCGTAATCTTATCCATAAGGTCCAATTTCTCTAAGCTTTTAACTGCTGACGATAATTGTCCTTTACCTCCATCTATTACAATGAGTTGGGGTAGGGGTTGATTCTCCCTTAAGAGTCTACTGTATCTTCTATACACTACTTCTTCCATGGATGCAAAATCATCTGGGCCTACTACAGTTTTAATTTTGAAGTGCCTGTAGTCTTTTTTAGATGGCTTAGCATTCTTGAAAACAACACAACTCGCTGTAGGATTAGTACCTTGAATATTAGAGTTGTCAAAACATTCCAAATGATAGGGAACTTCTTTCATATGCAAATCAGCTTGAAGTGTTTTTAAGATTCGTTCAGCGGAAGTTTGTTTTCCTACATTGTTAATTTCTGACTTCTTTTTTTGGAGTAGATGATAAGTCACATTCTTAGCGGAGAGATCCATCAACTTTTTTTTGTCACCTCTTTTGGGGATTGTAACTAATATTGATTCATCTTCCATATCTACATCAAATGGAGCAACTATTTCTGGAGCGATACTATTATATTTTTCTCGGATTACAGGAATAACATAAGATAAAAGATCTCTTTCATCTTCATCTAGATTCTTCTCCATTTCGATCGTGTCGGTATTTATCATTGCTCCATTAATTACTTTTATATAATTAACAAATGCAAATTTTTCATCGGTTTGAATCGTAAATACATCCACATCTTTAATAGTAGCACTTACAACAGTTGATTTTGATTGGTAATCGACTAAAGCATCTAACTTATCTTTAATCAACTGTGCTTCTTCAAACTCCATAACGGCTGCTTGATCAGCCATTTCTTGTTTGAGGTAATCCTTTACTTGTTTGAAGTTTCCCCTAAGTATATTTTTTACTTGGTCTATCTTTTCATTATAGTCTTCCTCGTCCTCCAATCCTTCGCACGCACCTTTGCAGTTTTTAATGTGATACTCTAGACACACTTTGAATTTTCCTTTGTTTATATTTCCTTCAGAGAGATTATATGTACAAGTTCTTAACGGGAATAGACGCTTTATAACTTCTAGTAATACTTTTACCCGATATTTAGAAGTATATGGACCAAAATAAGAAGAACCATCTCGTCTTACTTGGCGAGTAAAAAATACTCTTGGGAACCGTTCTTTTTTAATACATAAATATGTGTATGACTTTCCATCCTTAAGAGATACGTTATATCTAGGTTGGTTCTTTTTGATAAGTGTATTCTCCAGTAATAGAGCATCATGTTCAGAATCTACAATTGTAAATTCTATGTGGTGAGAATTTCTGACTAGTGCTTTTGTTTTATATTGTTGATGTTTTTTCTCTCCGAAGTAGGAGTTAAGTCGGTTTTTTAAATTTTTGGCCTTTCCAACATATAAAATCGTGTTATTTGCATCCAGGAATCTGTATACGCCAGGATCCTTGGGTATTGATGGTGAAAATTGTCTAAATTCCTTTGTTGTCATTATAAATATCTAATTCTATTGCAACTTAGGTAAAACAACGTAAATATTTAAATTGGGTTTTAATAATTGATTGAAAGAGATAGTAATTTAATGGTTGAAGTATGAAAAATTCTAAACATCACAACTTGTCTGACGAATTTGTTTACAGCTTCATTTTTATATTGATGGGTTTTCTATGGGTAGGATTTCATTAAGATGATATTGCACTAAGCTTGCTCATCCAATGCTTGTTTTATTCCCTTAAGAATATAATAGGCTGATTTTGGGTTAGTTGCTAATGGTACATTGTGAACGTCACATAATCTCATTAACATTTGTACGTCAGGTTCGTGAGGATGTTTATCTAAGGGGTCTCTAAAAAATATTACAGCATCGATGTTTCCTTCTGCAAGTTTAGCTGCAATCTGTGCGTCTCCACCAATAGGCCCACTCAAAAGTTTTACAACATTAAAACCTTCTTTCTCAATATGACCCCCTGTAGTTCCAGTTGCATAGATAGTTGTACCATCTAAGAATTTCTTGTTTTTTATAACAAAAGAAACCATTTCAGGTTTTTTTCCGTCATGAGCAATAAGTGCTATGTTTAACATTTGTCAGATTTTTATAGATAAGACCACAAATTAGTAATTAGTTATTCATAAAGGATAAATTGACATCGTCATTGCCTCATTTTATAAAAACAAATAGCATAACGAATATTGGTGGTAGGGCTATATCTTCTATTTTAACGCTGGCTAAAATAGAAAAGGTACTCATTAGAATAAAAGGGCGCTTGCTCGAGCATGCTTTCTTTCTAGTGAATACCTTAACTTATAAGTACTTAGTTGTAACTTGTTTTAGTTACTTATTATATGTTGATGACTTGTTGTACTACCATCTGATGTTAATTGAATGGTGTAGATCCCAGACTCCAGATCAGATAAATCTATGTTTTTACTTTCAGATAACTTTTTATTGTATTTTAATTGACCTAGCTGGTTGTAAACTTTTATTACGTTCGATTTTTCTATATCAGCATCAGATTCAATATTTACTACACCATGACTCGGGTTAGGGTAGGTGGATAGTTTTAGATCTCCTCTGAAGTTTACTTTTAATATCTCAAAATCTGAATTTATACCATTCAAGTCAACTTGTTTGATATAATAGTAATATGTGCCAGTATTTTGAGGATTGTCAATGAATTCGTAAGAAGCGCCTTCATTAAATTTTGATTGAGAATCTACCCAGCCAATTTTAGAAAAGGACTGAGCATCTCTTGATCTGTATACTTCGAAGCCATGATTATTCACCTCCGCAGAAGTTTTCCAAGAAATAAGTGCTTCTGATCCCTTCTTTTTAATATTGTAACTCTGTAAATCCACTGATAGTACACCACCTAGGCCTTCTGTTGAAGGAAGTGTTGTGATTCCTGATCGTCCAGCAAACTCTGTAGCGGTAGCTAAGATATAAGTTTGATCTGGTCCTGCATTGAAAAACAATGACCAAGGATTCTCTCCTGTCACACAATCATTTATTACTCCTCCGGTATAAGTATCTCCATCAAGTATTACTGGTCCAAAAATAATCATTTCAATTATTCCCACTTCATCGATAGGTTCTGCTAGAAGTTCTACAAATCCTCCAACACTGTTTGTTTTAAAAGCATAAAAGCTTCTATTAGGCTGAGTAAATCCAGCTGTATTGCAAGAAGTCCCCGAACTTTCAAATTCAGTGAACATATTTAGACTTCCCTTTCGGATGCAAGAATTATCTACAGTTAAATTAAAGTAGTTGCCGCCATTGACAGAAATTGGAAGATCTATACCGTCTGTCACACCTTCCGATAATGAAGGTACGCAACAGCTTATTTCTGCTTGCCACCCTGATCGAATCTGAGAATTATCAGATTCAAATTTAATAAAGAAGCATCCTGAGCTATTTGATGGTTTAAAAACATCTCCAACTTTTAACGTATGGCCCTCTATTGTAGACTTTTTTCCATTACCACTTTCTTCTCCACAGAAAGATCCGACTAGCGGGGCATCTTCATCGGTGCCGTCATAAATTGAAAGTAAATCTTTACATCCTGTGCTGTCAATTCCGTCTCCGTCAGCTGTTTCTATGTCTACGTGCGTGAACTCTAATACTAAATACTCAGTAAGTGTATCTGGACAGATTAACCATTCAGAGTTTTCATTGTCTAAGTAGTTTTCACTTTCTCCTCCAGAATCTATAAATTCGGCGTTGCAACTGGTAATTAGGGTTTGCGAGTGCAATGTTGTTTGTACTAAATTAATAGTTAAAAACAACATCACTACTTTGAATGGGTGTTTCATTTAAGTGGTGTTCTTGATTAATAAAAAAAATCCTAGCTACTTTTGCCTTTTTACATTTGTAAGCCGATTGTTTATGTCGGCTACTTGTCAAAAGTCGAGTAATAAATAACAAATATCATGCCGTCAATTAGAGAATTGTATATCAACCATGTAGCTCAAACAAGTGAAATCCCCATGATGCTTGAGGTCGAGCGTGCTGAAGGAATGTATATATATTGTACCAAAGGAAAACGATACCTAGATTTAAACAGTGGAATTTCTGTTTCTTCTCTCGGACACAGACATCCTAATGTAATTAATGCAGTCAAAGATCAATTGGATAAGTGTCTGCATACCATGGTTTATGGGGAACATATTCATACTCCTCAAGTTGCATTTGCTGAAATGTTGACAAAATTATTGGACAATGGATTGGATTCGGTCTATTATCTCAGCAGTGGTACAGAAGCAGTAGAAGGGGCAATGAAGTTAGCACGTAAACATACTGGCAGGTATAATATTGTGTCTTGTTCAAGAGCTTATCATGGGAGTACGATGGGCAGTGAATCTCTTAGAAGTGACGATGAATTTACAAGAAGTTTTTTGCCAGGGGTGCCAGGTGTGCGTCATATCGATTTTAATGATGAGTCTCAATTATCAAAAATAGATAAAAGTACTGCATGCATCATTTTAGAACCAGTACAAGCGGAAGGAGGAGTAATACCACCAGAAGATAATTACCTTCAGAAAGTAAGAAATAGATGTGATGAAGTAGGTGCTTTAATGGTTCTTGATGAAATCCAAACTGGATTCGGTAGGACTGGTAACTTATTTGCACATAAAAAATATGATGTGGTGCCTGATATACTATTGATGGGAAAAGCAATGGGAGGAGGTATGCCAGTAAGTGCATTTGTAGCGCCTAAAGAGATTATGATGGCACTCGCAAAGAAACCTATGCTAGGTCATATTACAACATTTGGCGGACACCCAGCATGTGTAGCTGCAGCACATGCGACTTTACAAACGCTAACCAATGAAGAGATCTATAAAGACGTCACAAGAAAAGAAGAATTGATAAAAAATAAGCTGAAGCATCCTATAATAAAGGAAATAAGATCTTCAGGCTTGATGATGGGAGTAGAATTAACAAGAAGAAAGTACTTGAAGCACGTTGTGAATCATACTATAAAAAATGGTGCGGTAATAGACTACTTTTTATTCAATAATAAGTCGTTTAGACTTGCCCCTCCGCTTATAATAAATGATGAGCAAATAGAAGAGGGGTGTAATATATTACTATCAGCTATGGATTATGCTCGGTTTAAATATACCAAAAGATAACAGATTAAACTCTGATATTTTTACTTTAGTGACCAGAGTAGTAAATTAGGTTTGTTAATTAATATTAATTACCATTAAAATTTTAGTTGGAAGCTTGCTAGAAATAGGCTCAAACAGACAAGGAGATGATAAAATTATAGAGCAATATCCAGAAGAAGTAAAATTTTAAGCGCATGAAAAATATCCCAGTAGGTACAGTTATAAATGTAGCCGCTATAGTATTAGGTAGTCTACTTGGTCTATTCTTAAAACAGTTTTTTACCGAAGGAATGGAAACAATTATCTTCCAAGCACTTGGTCTAGGTACTATATTAATAGGATTGAAAATGTCACTTAAGCTTCCTGATGGATATATGCTGATTCTAATATTTAGTTTAGTCTTAGGCGGTATTTTTGGTGAGCTGATTCGTTTAGATAGAGTTATTTTATCAATGTCGGATAGTTTGAAATCTCTTTCCGGGTCTTCTGAGTCAGGTTTTTCGGAAGGATTGATTACGGCATTTTTGTTATTTTGTATAGGTAGTATGACTATTGTTGGAGCTATAGAAGAGGGGCTCAATCAAAAAAAAGAGTTACTTATTGTTAAATCTACGCTCGATGGGTTTTCGTCAATAGCGCTAGCGGCGACTTTAGGCATTGGAGTTTTATTTTCAATAATTCCACTGATGATATTTCAAGGTGGTCTAACACTAAGTGCGAAAAGATTAAAACCAATTTTCGATCAGACTACTATTGATACTTTAAGTGCAGTAGGAGGAATATTGATCATTGGTATTTCAATTAATTTATTAAAACTAGGACACATCAATTTGGAGAATTTGCTACCGAGTTTATTCATTGTTATACTATTAAGCAAGGTCAATCAGAAATATATAAGCTGAAGAACTTGTATTAAAGGAGATCATAAGCTATAGAAATTTGGGGGGGTGAAATAAGACATTTTTTGATTTGGTAATAATATGCAATCTCATTCTAAAATTATACTTGGAATATCTTATAAAGTGAAACATCACATTAAATCATTTTACTATATTTGCGAGCGTATTTAAAAAATGTATCAATGGATCATATTTCACAATCAAATAAGGCGGTATTACTACTAGAAGATGGTACATATTATGAAGGTAAAGCTGCTGGTGCTGCAGGTGAAGCAACAGGAGAGATTTGCTTCAATACAGGTATGACAGGATATCAGGAAGTATTTACTGATCCTAGTTATTTTGGTCAGATCATGTTGACCACTAATGCGCATATTGGTAATTATGGAGCTGCGGATTCTGATACTGAATCTGAACGTGTTCAGATCGCTGGATTGGTTTGTAAAAATTTTACAAATGAATACTCTCGACTGAATGCAGATTCGGATATCCAGAGTTACTTTGAAAAAGAAGACATAGTTGGAATCTATGATGTAGACACCAGGTCATTGGTGAAACATATAAGAGATAAAGGCGCAATGAACTGTATTATATCTACTACAGATTTCGATAAGAAGTCATTAAAAGCTAAATTAGATAAAGTTCCTTCAATGGATGGTTTGGAGTTAGCTTCTAAGGTAAGTACCAATGCTACATATGAATATGGAAATCAGAATGAAGAATTTAAGGTAGCTGTGCTAGATTTTGGAACGAAAAAGAATATTCTTGATTGCTTTGTGGATCGAAAGTGTTCGCTAAAAGTATTTCCTGCCAAGACGACTGCAGATGATATAAGAGCATACAACCCTGATGGTTATTTCTTGTCTAATGGTCCAGGAGATCCAGCCGCAATGGTATATGCAGTAGAAACTGTAAAAGAGTTACTAAAAGATGATAAGCCTATGTTCGGAATCTGCTTAGGGCATCAAATATTAGCACTGGCGAATGGTATACCAACATATAAAATGCATCATGGTCATAGAGGGGTAAATCATCCTGTTAAGAATATGATTACTGGAAAATGCGAAATTACAAGTCAGAATCATGGTTTTGGAGTAAGTCCAGAAGCTGTGAATAACAATTTAGATAAAATAGAAATTACACATCAAAATCTGAATGATGGAACTATTGAAGGAATAAAGGTGAAAGGAAAGGATGCATTTTCTGTCCAGTATCATCCAGAGTCTTCACCTGGGCCGCACGATTCAAGATACTTATTTGATGATTTTATACAATTACTAAAGAAATAGATAACTATATAGAACAATTACTATCAATAGGATTATAGTAATTTATAGTTGTTAATTTGTACCCGCCTATTATTCCTAATGGCAATAAAGTAAAAAGATTATGAGTGAGATTATTGATGTTATCGCACGAGAAATTTTAGATTCAAGAGGAAATCCTACCGTAGAAGTAGAAGTATTGACAGAAGAAGGATTTATTGGAAGAGCAGCTGTGCCTTCTGGAGCCTCTACTGGAAAATACGAAGCAGTAGAATTAAGAGATGGAGATGAAAAAAGATTTTTAGGGAAAGGAGTTCTAAATGCATGTAACAATGTAGATGACATAATAAGAGATGCATTGATAGGTGAAGAAGTTTCTGATCAGAGAGATATCGATGACATTATGCTTGAGCTTGATGGGACAGAAAACAAGTCTAAACTTGGCGCAAATGCTATTCTTGGAGTTTCATTAGCTGTAGCTAAAGCTGCTGCACAAGAAGCAGGACACTCTCTTTACAAATATATTGGCGGGGTAAATGCTCATGTAATGCCAGTACCAATGATGAATATCTTAAATGGTGGAAGCCATGCTGATAATAGTATTGATTTTCAAGAATTCATGATTGTACCTTTAGGAGCTGATACATTTAGTGAAGGTATGAGAATGGGTGTAGAGATTTTTCATAATTTGAAAAAAGTTCTAAAGTCTAAAAATTACTCTACGAATGTAGGAGATGAAGGAGGATTTGCACCAAATATCAAATCAAACCACGAAGCAATAGAAATCGTACTTCAATCTATCGAAAAGGCAGGATATAAGCCAGGGGAAGAAGTTATGATCGCAATGGATGCAGCTGCTTCTGAGTTTTATAATGCAGAAGAGAAGGTGTACCATTTTCATAAATCGGCAGGCGAGAAGTTGTCAAGTAGTGAAATGGTTGACTACTGGGCTGACTGGGTAAATAAATATCCAATTTTCTCAATTGAAGATGGACTGGATGAAGACGACTGGGATGGTTGGGTCAACTTGAATAGTAAGTTAGGTTCAAAATGTCAGCTGGTAGGGGATGACTTGTTCGTTACTAATACTACTAGACTACAAAAAGGAATTGATCTAGGCGCTGCAAATTCTATATTGATAAAAGTAAATCAAATAGGATCTCTATCTGAAACAATTGATTCTGTAAACTTGGCAACTAGAAATTCATTTACAAGTGTAATGAGTCACAGATCAGGAGAAACAGAAGATACTACTATTGCTGATTTAGCGGTGGCACTTAATTGTGGACAAATCAAAACTGGATCTGCATCAAGAAGTGATAGAGTAGCGAAGTATAATCAACTATTAAGAATAGAAGAAGAATTAGGATCTACAGCAGTATATCCTGGTAGATCTCTTCTAGGATAAATGAAAATGTTTAAAATGTGAAATCCTACATTGTTGAATTACAAATAGGATTTCACATTAAACAAACAAATAACAACTTATTCTTATATTTGACTTTCATTCGATGATGACGATTGGTCTCAACATTCTCGAAGCTTAGAAAATCATATTGATATGGGCAAAAAAAAGAAACTACAAACATCCTCTTTTGGAGGCTATTTTACTTTTACTAAAGCGCAATTGTTGAATAAGTACGTAATTGTAACAGTTGCGTTTTTATGTTGGATGTTATTTTTTGATAAAAATAGTTTTCCTGCAAACTATAAACTTGGTAAGAGTGTCGATAAATTAGAAGCGGCAAAAGCTGAATACGAAGAAAAAATTGTACAAGCAAGAGTTGAAAAAAAAGATATCGAAGAAAATAAGGAGAAATATGCTAGAGAAAAATATCTTATGCATAAGGATAATGAAGATGTAATTGTAATAGAAAAATCAAAAAAATGAGTGTATTAGTCAATAAAGACTCGAAAATAATAGTGCAAGGTTTTACTGGTAAAGAAGGTGGTTTCCATGCTGGTCAGATGATCGATTATGGGACAAATGTAGTCGGTGGTGTTACACCAGGAAAAGGTGGTCAAACGCACCTTGGAAAGCCAGTATTTAACTCTGTAGACGAAGCTGTAAAAAAGGCTGGAGCTGATTCGAGTATCATATTCGTACCACCAAGATTTGCAGGTGATGCGATCATGGAAGCTGCGGAGGCGGGTATTAAAGTGATTATTTGTATCACAGAAGGTATACCAGTTCAAGACATGGTGAAAGTGAAAGCTTATATCGAAAAATTCGACTGTACGCTTGTTGGACCTAACTGTCCAGGGGTAATTACTCCTGAAGAAGCAAAAGTTGGTATCATGCCGGGATTTGTATTTAAAAAAGGAAGAATAGGTATCGTTTCGAAATCAGGAACATTGACTTATGAAGCGGCGGATCAGATTGTAAAAGCTGGTCTAGGAATATCTACAGCTATCGGAATAGGTGGAGATCCAATTGTAGGAACGCCAACAAGAGAAGCTGTAAAATTACTAATGGAAGATCCTGAGACGGATGCCATTGTAATGATCGGTGAGATCGGAGGTAACTATGAAGCACTAGCAGCGGAATACATCAGCTCAACTGGAAATAAAAAACCAGTAGTTGGATTTATAGCAGGTCAGACAGCACCAGCTGGAAGGACAATGGGTCACGCAGGTGCGATCGTTGGTGGAGAGGATGATACTGCTGAAGCTAAGATGAGAATTATGGGAGAGCACGGTATTCACGTTGTTCAATCCCCAGCGGAAATAGGAGAAACGATGCTTAAAGCATTAGGTAAATAAGATATTTAAGTCGAAACTAACTATCAATATCAAACGAAAGATTTGGGGTGCAAAAGTAATTTTGCACCCCATTTTTTTTGAGTTTTGTAATAGTGATTTTCATTCTAACTAGTTGTGTAAAAACAAAAAAGACAGATCTTAAAAGATCCGTCTTTTTTTATTGGCATATTTACCTAGTTTGCCTATCGTAATAGCTTGAAAATTAATAGAACACCTTAATTTGGAATGTTACTAGTACAATTTCACGATAAAATTAACTATCTTTTTGAGGCGAAACATACAAAATGAGTGAGTGCGTAGTTTTAGGTTATGAGTGCTGAGTATCAATTATTGAATGAATTTAATAAAAGTTTTTTTATCTATTTTATTTATTGCATTGCCGCACCTTTTGGTAGCGCAGGAATTGATCTATGATCAGTACACTACTGATGATGGGTTGCCTAGTAATACTATTTATGAGATTGTACAAGATAGCAATGGTCTTATATGGATGGGAACTGAGAATGGTTTGGTATCCTACGATGGAGTCTCTTTTGAGCGTTTTTCTGATTCTAGACTGAAGGATAATGATATTCTTAAATTAGAAATTAGTAAGGATGGACATGTTACATTCGGCAATACATCAAATCAGTATTGTAGATTGGAGGGAGAGGAATTGAAAGTAATGGATGTGGGTTTTAACGGCTTTTTTAATTTAAAAAGTACACAAACAGATGATTTTATTATTGCTTTTAGTGGAAGGTTCGCAAATAATTTATCTAAATATCAGGATAGCCTAGTTTCAATTGATTTAGGGACTTTTTACGGTGTTAATTTTGACGGACCTAATAAATATTCTGCCTATTATTTTTGTGAGGTAATTGATACAAATAAAGATATTAAAATTAATGTAAGAAATTATTGTATACCTGCCAATAAAACTGTGAATTCATTAGGAGTATTTAAATTTTCAATTGATAATCAGTTTTCTTTAGTTAGGGAGAGGAAAATGTGGAAAGTAGATTCTACATTATATGCAAATATAGGATCTAACTTTACTTATCTTTTTAGTGACAAAAACAACGAATATGTCACAACATTGGATGGGCTTCTTATTTATAATAATAAAACCAACACTATTTATAATAAATTAGAAAATTTTGAAATTGGCTATGGATTCATTGATAATGAAAAAAATATTTGGTTAAGTACTATTAATGACGGTCTCTTAAAAATTATTAATCATGATTATGATATTTTACCTAGAAGAGGAATTGGAAAAGATCTTAGAGATGTTAAGGTTTTTAATGATAAAATTCTTTCCTTCTCTTTTTCAAACTTAAGTATTTATGATTATAATTTTGATTTAATAGAAAATATTCCATTGAAATTCGATCAATACAAAAATCTGGCATCATTTGATGATGAAATATATGTTTTTGAGGCTAAAAGTATAAAACGATTTAATGGAGATGGGCATGAAACAAATATTGCAAAAATGGATATTCTACAAAAGGCAGTAATGCCTTTGGAAAATAAAATATACATAGCTGATAAAATAGGGCTTTATATAACAAACAAGGAAAATCTTATTCAAGATCATGATGAAATAGAATTGGAAAGAGTATTTAATCTTTCAGGAATAAATGTTATTGAGGGTACATATTCTTGTGGCACTATTTATTTAGGGACAGACAATGGATTATATCAATTTGATAAATATACTCAAACTGTTGATTCCTTAAAATATAGTCTCAACACTAAAAATATAAGAAGTCTGTTTCTTAATCAAGATGAAACTTTATGGATAGGAACATCTAATGATGGTCTCTACTCCTTAGATATGGATGGCACATTAGATTCATTAGATATAGAGAGCTGTATTGGATCTAATGTAATTAATGATATAGTTCAATTTGATAATTATCTATTTGTAGCTACTTCCACAGGATTAGCAAGATACAATTTGAATACTAAGGACTGCAGGGTTTTGAATGAATACAGAGGTTTACTCACTAATTCTATCAGAAAAATTTCAGTAAAATCCTTGGATTCAATCTTTGTAACTCAGAATAAAGAACTTATAATGATTGATAATTCTTTGTTTGATAAAGAAGTGAATAATCCAAAGCTTTTGTTAGAAAATATCTATATAAACAATACTCTTTATAAGCCTGAGGACGAAACTCTTGTTTTAAATTATGATGAAAATAATATTGAATTCCAATTCGATTACTATACATATAGAAAGGTAGGAATTAAAATGTTACAATATAAGTTTGGCCTTGATACCAGTTGGACAAAATCTAATGATCTGAATTTGAGGTTTCCTTCTTTAGAACCGAACACTTATTCTTTAGATGTTAGGGGCTTATTTGCAAATACGGAACGGACTGATATAAGTTCTTTCGAGTTTATTATTCGAGCTCCTTGGTGGCAGACGTTGTGGGCAAGAGTAATAGGTTTATTAGTATTGGTATTTTCAATATACTCATATATTTCCAGACGCAGCAGGAGAGTATTGGAACAAGAAGAATTGAAAAGAGAAAATCTCAAACAAATTGAGGTCTCCAAAAGAGAAAATTTGAAACGCCTGGAAGCATCTAAAAGGGAATACCTCGAACAGATCAACAAAATAAAAGACAAGGCCCTCCAACTGCAAATGAATCCACATTTCATATTCAATGCTATGAATGCAATTCAGAATTTTATAACAAGTGATAGAGAAAAAGATGCAACCATCTATTTAGCAAAATTTGCAAAGCTTATCAGATTAATTTTTGAATATTCTAATGCAACTTTAATAAGCATGGAAGCTGAGCTTGATTTTGTTCGGTTATATATTGATTTGGAGCAACTTAGATTTCAAGATAGAATAACTTGTATACTGGAAATTAGCGAGAGTATACAAAGTGAGAAGGATATCTTAAAAGTTCCGCCTTTGTTAATTCAACCAATAATCGAGAATTCGTTTAAGCATGGATTATTTCATAAATTAAGCGGAGGTGAGTTAAAAATATCGTATGATTTACAGGGTGATACAATTGTTACAGTGGTGGAGGACAATGGTATCGGTAGGGAAGCTTCTAAAGAATTGAAAAAAGGAAAGTCGAATGAAGATCGATATTCTGGGTTAAAGAATATTATGGAGCGTCTTGAGATATTTAGTTTCAATAATGCTGAACAAGAAAATAGTCTTTTAATTGAGGATCTGTATAAGGAAGGTAAGCCAAGCGGAACAAAGACAACTTTGAAGGTCACTTTAGATGTTAACAAAGAGAATTTTCAATAATTGGTCATAAAAAACGCGGTGCAAAACTACTTGTGCGCCCCATTTTTTTAATAATTCGAATCAAGATACAAGCGCTAATTATCTAAAAGTTGAACAGTACCTTTGATAATCAATGTCTCACCATTAAAAGCGGCAATTAGAGTGGCCGAAGAATTATATGTATCTATAATATCTAAGTCTTCTAAGGTCAATAATTCTCTATTTAATATAATAATGTCAGGGCTGGTAAAAGGGCTGGTAAAAGGGATGGTAAAAGGGATGGTAAAAGGGATGGCAAAAGGGATGGTAAAAGGGATGGTAAAAGGGATGGTAAAAGGGATGGCTTTCGAAGAAAACACCCGATTCGAAGAAAACACCCGATTCGAAGAAAACACCCGATTCGAAGAAAA
>Ga0209187_1001500_pt1 | contig 26610 bp, 24 predicted proteins | sample BantaG_FD_187430 | JGI IMG/M metagenome (GOLD analysis project Ga0209187, IMG submission 187430) | Marine algal microbial communities from Bantry Bay, Ireland - BantryBay_4 metaG (SPAdes) (version 2) | ecosystem: Host-associated > Algae > Red algae > Unclassified | place: Bantry Bay, Ireland...
CGCAAAGTTCGAGAAAGGACAACACGTAACCACCAACCCCGAGGACCAGGTCGCCGCGTAACCAACAAACCTCATCCACAGGTCTTGACTATTTCTCAGCTCAACAAGCCTCACCAACCAGCCGGGGCACGGTCTAGTCACAGGAATCCGCAAACGGCTCCAGTTACAAAAAGTGCTCACCGACCAGCGGCTCAACAACCACCCTCTCACCAAACCGGATCAAACGTGATCAATCCCCATTAGTTCCAACGTCTGACTACGCCAACTCCAGCGATAAAAACGACGATGAGGACGCTGCACAGTGCTGGCGCAAGGGCGGCTATGCCAATGGCTGTAACGCCAGCGACGGCAAGCACCGCCACGAGCAGAATGATGAGCCAAATGAGTAGTACTACGCAGCGCCGCAAAAAGGCTGGGGGCTTGTTCCATCCATCGGGATGAAGGCGACCGTCGTTCTGCGCTAGGCCTATGGGGTCATGGTCGGTTAGGAATGGCGTCCAGACTTTCTCGTAAGTGTCAGGGTTGAAGTAGTCGGAGTGGCCAAACTCCGTCTCGCGTTTTTGAGTCACTTGGTGCGGCGAGTGGAACCCGAGCCGGCCCGAAGGTCCGCTGTCCACGATGGTGTGCGGAGCAAAGGCGACAACGAAGTCCTTTCTCGAGTAGTGGTTGAGGATCGGCCCGATACGGCTACCAACGCTCGACCAATCGTGATCGGGCGGAACGATCGACCCGCACAGGATCACACGACCAACCCTGATCGATTCGTCCTCCAGTGCCTTGACTAGCAACCAGGTCCCGAATGAATGCGCAATCACGTCGGGCCGATCTCCATGGGGGCTGCCCGTGGGACTCGCGTGGAGAAGCCTTGCTCTAAGGTTCTTGACGAGTGCCTTTCTTCGCCAAGGAAGGACTACCCCAGCGAGGATCCATCCGTACTTGTGGATCGCTATCGGCACGGGATAGCGGTACGCCGTTGTTATTGCCCGAGCAAATTGTTCTTGCCATGCACCGCGAGTGTTCATGCCGTGTATTGCGACGAGCGCCGGGACCATCCGCCTCGGTTTGCGGTTCACGAGGTATCGGGTATCAATCTCAACCTGCCTGATGCTGTGCGAGTTATCAACAGGGCAATCGTCCCCTTCAAGCACCTCACCAAAGTCGCCTAGATCATGGCCAAGATCACACACTCGGCTCTCTGTCGTCTTTATGAGATCTTTGCTAACGAGTAGTGCCAGCACAGCGTCTCTGTCCCGAAATCCCGAAAGGGCCTCGCTGTCACGACGAAGTAGCACGTTGTCCGAATCCTCTAACCACTCTTGCAAAGCCGTTACGGCGGCGGGTGCTTCGGTGGAAAACTCATCGTCGAGTCTCATGTCGTGATTCACTATTTCGGCAACTTTGTTACGCGATGGATGAAGTCCCAAACCTCGGTCTCCGTCATTTGCGCACGCAATCTAAAACGATTCTTGCGTGCGTCGAAGACGGCCGAGACCACTCTGTTGCCCGATCCGGATGCGACTCGGAAGTGCATCGTCGCGGTCTGTCCGTCGAACTTTGATTTGAGGAGGGATGTTCGAGCGATCTTCAGCGACTCGATTTGTCGATAGGCCGATCCGCTCGATGTCGCACCAACCTCCAGGTAGCCACTGTCGTTGGCTAGGCGAGACTTGCCCGTCCAGAGGTCTTCTGAGGTGCCGACCAACTGCTTGTTGTCCCAAGCGAGAATCAGCTTGCCGATGTCATAGGTTTTGAGAACGGCGGGCGCTATTGCCTGTGCTGTTGTGATGCAAGTCTCAAGCATCGCTTTGTGCTCAGCGTTGGCCTCGGGTACCTGCATGAAAGCTGCTACAAGCCTGACTTAGGTTTGATCTGCAATCGGACGATGGCTCTACGTTCTGACAGTCGATAAGCATGGAATCTAATTACGTCGTTCGGATCGCGCTTGGGATCGTCGTAGTCGTACGAGCGTTCCCTGATTAGCCTGGGGCAGGCTTGGTGCCACTCGAACGTGAGCGCTGAATTCGCAAACTGAACACGCTCGATCTTGAATTTGGGGCCGAAGGAGCTGCTGGCCTTTGCGATATCAGTCGCACCGACATCGTTCTGGATATTCTAGCTAAATGCTGAGCGCATGGCTTCTGTTGGCAAGCTACTCCGGACTTTGGCCGGGCTCCAGCTCGGTGACCTCGCTGAATTCTTAGGGATGGACCAGAGGTAGACCCATTCCTTGCCCCAACCCTGAACGGAGGTCAGCCAGTTGCGCAATCCGTCGTACGTGATTTCGCCATCCTCGATCGCCGCATGAATGACGTCTCTAAGCTCGCTTGCCGTTCGGCGGGCCGGATACGTCTTCGGATCCTTGAGCCCACGAACGAGCTCCCGCAAGAAGATGTTCCCTTCGTTGTCGACGATCGTTTGTGCAAGAGCCTTTGCCGCAGCGATCTGCTCATCCGGCAACTTTGTCACTGGTTCTTTGTCCTGGCGTGAGGCCTGAGTTCGTCAACGATCTGCGCTCCGTCGGGATGAAACAATACCTCAGGACGGATCATGGTCTTGAAGCCTTCGCTGGGTGGTCGCATCGTCTGGAGATAGCGGCTGATCTGCGGCAGGAAGTAGCGTCTCGTTTCGTCGGCTACAGGCTTGCCTAGAAGCTCATCGATGCCCGTATAGTTCTGCCATTCCGCAAGCGACTGAGCAGTAGTTAGCGGAGAGAGTGTTTCGCCGATCGTGTCTGGATCGAACCCGCGATCTAGGAGCAACGCCTCTAATCTCCTCCAGGTAGTTGGTGCGACAAGTGCGTCTATGGCCTCTGCGTCGGCGACGACCCGATTGGGCCCCGATGCATCGACGCGAAAGAGCCTTTGGTCGATCCGATGCGGAGCGCTTATTGCATCCTTCAGGGACGGATGACCGAACAGACAATCGTGGCGTCGGATCTCCTGTTGAGACTTGTTCAGTTGCTCGTCAACCAGATCGTCCGCTACCAAGCGAAGAACTGGTCTCAGGCGCGGATGGGCCACGGCATGATCGGGGCTATCGCACCATCTGTATATGATCATGGATGATCTTCCCCCTTTCCTAGGCCCGTTGGAGACCTCTAGTGCTATCTTCGCCGGCTCCCACTGACCAGGCAGTCGTATCGCAAGAGGCCGGTCAGACTTGAGTTCTCGAATCTTAGTTCTCGGCCTTGGATCACGCGGCGGCGGGGAGGGCGTCGTTCGCTTCCTCCACGACCAGGGACACCAAGTCAGAGTGTCTGATCGAGGCAGCCTCGCGTCAAACCTCCCTGCACTAGAGCGCCTCGCAACGCTTTCAGGCGTTTCCTACCACATCGCTTCTGAGACCAAGTCTGACGTGGACTGGGCGGACTGGTTGGTTCGTAATCCGGCTGTGCCAGATTCGAATCCTCTAGTTCAAGAAGCGGTGCGCCAGCGAAAGAAGATCCGCGGTGAGATGGCGCTCTTTTTCGACGGCTTCGATGGCACGATCATTGCGGTTACTGGCACGAAGGGAAAGACCTCCACGGCGCATTTTGCGCATCACCTGCTCGGGATGACCTCGGCGGGTCCAACGCTGGTTGGGAATATGGGTGGTTCAGCGCTCGACTCGCTCAACCTTGTACCAGTAGGTGGGGTGGTGGTGGCCGAGATGTCTTCGTTCGCGATCGAGCTACTCGACGACGCAAAGCCTGCTGACATCGCAGTTCTTACCAACCTGGCACACGACCATTTGGATCGCTATGCAACTGTGCACGACTATTGGCGATCCAAGGCGGCCCTATTCTTAGCTCAACATCCTCATCAATGGCGGTGCACACCACCGCGCAGTCAGATGCCGGACATGTATGACGCTAGCTTCCAATCAAAGTGGTTCTGCGTAGGGGCTGAAGCGGAAGAGGCCGAAAGTGCCATCTGGATCGACCGCGGCCAAGTTGTGGTTAGGACGGGTTCGTTGCGTCGAGTTCTTTGCCAGCAATCTGAGATCCCTGTACTTGGTCATCACCGGGTCGCCAATGTCCTTGGCGCAGTCGCAGCGGCGCTTGCGTCTGGAGTTGAGTTTGGGGTTGTTCGCGACCGGATCACGGACCTACCGCAGGTACCGCACCGGTTGGAGCCGATCCTGCAATCTGATGGGCGCCTATGGGTTAATGACACAGCCGCAACAACTCCGACAGCTGCGGCTGCCGGCATTGCCGCACTGGCAACGAACGGACCGTTGACACTCATCTGTGGGGGTTCTAGCAAAGGGCTCGACGTCGGTATCCTCGTTGATGCTATTGCTGAGCCATCGAACGACTTAGCAGTGGTGCTCCTCGATGGCGATGCGACTAGTGATCTTCAATTAGCGCTTCGATCGCGAGGGATTTTGGTCGATGGTCCATACCAAAGCATGCGTGCTGCAGTTGAGGCTGCGAACGGTATTGGCGGAAACGTGTTGCTATCTCCAGGATTCGCGAGCTTCGGAATGTTTCGCGACGAGTTTGACCGCGGCGGTGCCTTCGTCGCCGAGGCGTATCGTGTTCACAGCTTGAACTTTTCTACAGAAGACCAGGCATCGCTCTCGCAGCCACGGCGGCCCGCCATTTCAGTATTTGGTGAGGGCACCGGCCAAGGTTTAGGGACGATACGGACTGTCTAGCAGGCTCGTTTGGCATCTGATTTATCACCCGGGGTCGGCGGCTGAGTACATAATTCGTACGCCGATTTCGTGTATTCGTAAAGGACCGTCCGCATCATGTCTTCTCGTGAATAGGACTGCTTCTGGTCATTCAAGAAATAGGATTCAGGCCAGTATCGACTGGCTCTCGATCCAACCCCGTAGACGTCTACTTTGACGCCAAGGCTCTGAGCCACCAGCTTCACACTAAGCGTCGCGCGTGCTAAGTGGAACGGCGACGTTGCCACCAGTATCTTGAACGGTTCCGACGCAGGTTCACTGGCGACAAGCGTGTCGATCAGAAACGCAGCGTTTTCAGCGGTGTCCTTCGAGCCGTCATTTCCGATCTCGACCTCAATTTTGTTGGCAGGAACGCCGAGTAGTCTGAGATAGGCCGCACTCGCTTCTGCTTCTGTTACGTCGTAGAACGCCGGTTGATCAGGGTCGTAATATGGATGCGACCCGGCAGCGACAACCACCGCGTTCCCACCACTTCGCCGGTAGCAACGATGAGCCTCGGCTGATCGGTCAAAGGTCCTTGAGCCAGGCACGAATACAGCGTCAAGATCTCGCCATTCTTCTTCCGACTTAGGCACCTCGCGTATTTCAAGCGCGAGATGCGCAGCGACTACATAGGGAATCAGCAGTTCGTGCGGCTCTCGAGAGTCGAGCTGATCGACGAGCTTGACGACAAGGTCAGAGATGAACGATTGGTCATTCCATCGATCAATATTCTCTTGGACTGGTTGCGGATTGATCGGATCGAGTCCGACTATCTCCAAGAGCCTGTTAAACGGTTCGAAGAAATCATCTGGCAAGAACTGCCGAACGCTCTCGAACTCGCTCGCAGGACGCGGAGGCAGGGGGTAAAACGGCTTACTTGGTCGGCCCTTAAGTGAGGCCCAGCGATTTACGATTTCGTGATCGTTGCTGACATCAAAGTTTGGCTGAAGAACGTCATTCGCGAGTTCGTCGGCCACCCCTTTGAGAGTTGGAAAATAGGACATCGTGGGTTCAGTCGTCGAAAACAATGCGGCAGTGACCAAGACTGGACGATTGACGCTCTACTTCGCCACTCGCCTGACCTAGATATTGGTCGGTAGCGACGATTCTAAGACTTTTGCTCTTGGGCACTTTGGGCTCCTTTGTCAGCCATTTCATTAGATTCTGCTCGGGGTCCTTCACGCGAATGAACTCGAAAGAGTCTGAATTGATCATGGCATTTGTCCGCAGGGTGACAGCGAAGTCATCTTTGATCTCTGGCTCGTGCAATCCTTCTTCGAGCTCTCCTGCCGTAGGGAGTCTGCCACCTGAGAGATCGGCTATCACGCTGGCAACGATCCAAGTCATCGAGGCAGGGATCCGACCGAGGGTCTCGTTATCCAGCGCGGTCAACTCCTCGTCCGGAAAGTTGGCCGGAAAGATGGGCAGTAGATCTCGAGCAGTGAGTCTGCGCTTACTCAATGCTGACTCGTTGCTGTTGACGGGCAGCGTGACACTCCTTAGAGCTGCCCCCAATTGTTGCAGACCCTGGAGCATTTGGTCCGGGAGAATTGCTTGCTTCAGCGCAAGTGTGGATACGTGCCCGCCGCTTTGGCGAGCGTAGCGAATGCAGCCGAGTAGGAGAACGCACATTAGGTCCCAGTCAGGGTGCATCTCTAACATTGCCCGCGCGAACCCTGTGTCCGGCTTATCAAGCAGTCGGTGGCGCGGTTTGTCTGGGGTCAGGGTCATCGTGCCGTTGTAGAGATCGCGATAGAGGCGAATCGACATATCGTGGTCGGCCTCAAACTTCATCAAGCGCTCCACAGTCGAAGAACCAGACCTGGTCCGCGGCCGAACGCAATACATATCGAGGGCCAGGCGAAGATCGATGGCTGTCGCTGTATCGAGGAGGGCGTCAAGCCGTGTCGGGTTCGCCTTGTAGGCACAGACAACCCAGCCAAACCACGCATCTCGTGCCTCAATCGTGTCCTCGACGTTTATGTCGATACTCGCTGATCTCAAGTAGTCGAGACCTTTGACCGTTTCGTATAATGCAGCGTGACTCGCCACTAAGAAGAATCGCAAAGCGCGCAGCGAATTTGCGAAGTCGTTGACCTCGGGTACGACTGTCGCCCATAAGCCCGATGCGAACTCGGTGGCCCCCTCGTCAGCCCGCTCTCCGTTGTTTGCGACCCTCCGTGCAAGTTCGGAGAGTTTGAGCGAGGTCGCACGATTCAGGTCGATAACAAGCTGGTCTAAGCAATGAATCGTGTGCCGCCACTTTTCATCGTTGGAGATTCGCTGGTTAGGCGCACCAACGGCGGATGCGGCCTGAGCTGAAATCGAGGCGTAGAGCAAGTCGAACTCTGGCTGTTGCAAGATGCGCAATACCCCGCCGTGCGTTGCGCTTACTCCTCGCGGTAGATAGTGCTCGTATGGAGCTTTTTGAGACGCCGTCGATTTGCCAAGTTTGAACCCTCGTACCCCGTCGGAGACGAGGTCAGAAGATTCATCTGGTATGTGTGTGACTAAGACGACCAGTGGGAAATGAGCGAACGACTCCCGCAAATTCCGAAAGAGCTCCTTGCTGCTCTCTGCGCTGTGCGAGGTCCGAAGTTGCAGGACCAGAGCCGAGTCGCCGTCTAGCTGCTCGATGTGGCGTAGGTCGTCGACGGTGCAGCTGGCGAAGGAGACCGCCAGTCCTCGGGCCCTTAGCTCATTGAGGACCGTCGCTGCTACACAGTCGGACAATGCTGGCACCGGCAACACACTTAGAACGATCAAGCTAGAAGTGCCAAGTGCTACCTGCAGGCTTGACTCGTCATCCTTCCAAGGCTTGAACAGTGAATCGAACAGTGACAATCGACTTTGGTGCTGGTCAGTGCCGATGACTTTGCGGTTGTGCAGGCTTGGAACGAGCCGGACGGGCGTGGGTTCAACAGTTGCCACTGCGTTGGTTCCAGGTTGTGACCTAACTCGCTCAGCTGACTCAGCGGCGTAGTACTGCCGATAAACGCTAGGCGCCTTTGCAAGGAGCTCTCTCAGATGGCCAGCGTCCAACAGCTTCACTTCGAAGCCAAGCTGTTTCGTCTGCCTATCGCTAAACCCATCCCACCAGTTCCGCTCCTTCGGCTCCAGATCCACTGGGATTAGGAGAGTCCATGACCCGACCCGTCGGGATTTCGTTTCTTGTGCGAATCGTTTAAGCGACCTTCGGACTTGTGATTGGCCGACCCCGTTGTAGATGAAGTACTTCGCCTCCCAAGCATGCAATTCATCGCCGACTACGTAACAGGCGTCTGCCCCGCCGTCTCCTTGGCCCTTGTCGCGGACGCCATATGCACTATTCCCATGGATAGAAATGCACAGGTCTACAACCATTCGCTCGAAATCACGGCGCCCGCCGGGTTCTGAGCCAGCGCGCCACCAGTGAACGTTGAAGTCAATATTCTGCCTTCCACGCATTCCTGCCTACCTTCTAAGCAGCAATCGCGGGTTCCGGCTGTTGGTAGCTCTCAACGCATACGTCGTGGGCGATTTTCAGGTACTCGGTTAGAGCTGCATGGATACCTACGTGCCGTTGGTACCCAGCTTTAGGATCAGTGAAGAAGAAGCTCTCCGCTTCCATGTACTTGTTTGAACGCGAGCTGCGATAGAAGCGCTTCGCCTCGGATGGCATCTTCATCTCCAGACCTAGCCGGAACCTTGCCAAATGAAACGGCGAAGTTATGAAAAGCGTTGCGCCAGCGCAACCGTCAAGCATTGAAACGAGGAAATTGGCGTTCTCTGCCGTCGAACTTGCGTTTGTTTCGATCTTGATCTTTCGGTCGGGTACGCCATGCATCCGCCAGAATGCTCGGACTGCACCAGCTTCAGTAATGTCGATCACCTGACCGTCGATCTCACCCTTTGGGTCCCAGGATGGAGCCTTGCCAGAGCAGATCAGTTCCGGAACCCCGTCTAGCCGAATGTAGGAGCGCAGAGCTTCTGTTGCCCTATCAATGTTGCGGCCGCCGGCGACCGCGATGCGCTGTATCTGCGGCCAGTCGTCCGGTTCGACTTCCGATTCCCAGTTCAGTCCTTGCCATGCATCGACGAGCCGGGGGAACAGGTCTGGCGTCGGCCCACTCTCATCGTCCGAATACGCTTCAACGGCGCGAACGAGTTTCTGTCTATAGGCATTGCTATTCCAAATCTGGACTGCTTGCTCGTCCGGTGCGAGAAGCAGCTTGCTCACGCCGAGCGCCTCCGCAACCTCATCGAATGGCGCAAAGAACCGGTCTGGAAGCAGCGAAAGGACTCGAGTGAAGTCTTGCTCGTTGCGATACTGGGGTTCGAGCGCCCGAGGTACGTTTGGTTTGCTCTGAAGGCGAAGGAACTCTCCGACCATTTTCGCGTGTTCGCTGTAGTTGGGGTCCGGTTCCAGGATGCCGGCTGCGACTAGCTCGCTCCTCGTTCTAAAGCCGCCCATCGTGCTCCACTCTTGCTCCAGACCTTGTTGCGCCCGCCGAAAAGTTAGGACGGGAAGTCTGAAGGTAGACCGGGGCGACCGATCTCGTCAAAGATTGGGCACAAATCTTGGTTCGTTGCATCTATGCGCTCGCTTGCAAAGGCTGCGCTGCACCCCGTCTTATGAACGAGTAACGAGACAGCGATTCTCCCGTCGCAACTAGTCAAAAGCTCTTCCGCCCTACTTGTCGGTAGGCCAGTTAGTCGTTCGAGAATAAGCACAGCCCGATGGCTGAGCTTGCCCACCGTTGGTTGCATAAAGACCATTTGGTTCCGAGCGGTGCGCCCGAGAGCGACCATCACGGCCGTGCTCAAGGTTGCGAGAGCTAGTTTCTGCGCCAGTCCAGCGGACATGCGTGTCGACCCAGCGATCGGTTCAGGTCCGGTCAGCAGCGTGATCGGATAGTCGGCCAGCGAATCGAGCTCGGAGCGAGGGTTGTTGCTTATGCCGATTGTCAGTGCGCCAAGGTCCCGAGCCTCTCGCAGCGCAGCAACAACGAACGGGGTTCGACCGCTCGCTGCAACTCCAATCACCACGTCACCCTCAGAAATTGCTTGCCGGGGCAGCGAAGTCTCATCTTCGCTGTTTTGAGGCCGGAGAGTAACAATCCGGTTCGAGGGAAAGCCGTACGTAGGCGGGAGTTCCGCGGCATCCGCCCCGGCGAGTCGGCCTGAAGTGCCCGCCCCCGAATAGACGAGTTTACTTTCAGGGTCCCGCAATTGTTCGGAGGCGGCACTTGCTGCAGCGGCGATTTGCGGTGCAGCGTTGCTGACCGCTTCATGGCACGCCTTCGACTGTAGATCGACCAGTCGCCTGACGACGGTCTCGATTGGCCACCGATCAATGTCGGCCGTCTCTGGATTGGTTTGTTCCGTTTCAAGTCCTGCAAGGGAAGCATCGTCCACAGGTTCAGACTACGCCCGATGATCGTTCCGTGCTTGACTGATGGAATGAGCAGAGGTGGAAGTTACGTGTTGCGCGGTGGTAAAACGCTTTGCACTGACGCCACGTTCCGCCACGTCGACGTCTCCGTATCCCAAGGACTGATTAGCGGAGTCGGGGCCTCAGCTATCGCAATGTCAGAGATAGATCTGTCCGGGTTGTTTCTTGTGCCTGGGTTTGTCGACCTCCAGGTCAATGGTGGCGGGGATGTCTTGTTTGGTGAGGATTTGTCCGCCGCAGGACTCAGAGCGATAGCCGAAGCCCATGCACAGTTTGGTACGACCTCGTTTCTTCCGACCATCACGACGACCACGGAACAGATGATGCGGAGGGGGGTGTCTGCAGTAGAGGACTATTTACGAAATGGTGGTGGAGACGTCCTAGGGCTTCACTTAGAAGGACCATCGATTTCGAAGGATCGACTCGGAATCCACCCGCGTGAGCACGTACGTCGAGTCTTCCCGTTGACCGACGACTTGCGCGACAAGCGTTACGTGCGTCTGGTGACGCTCGCTCCCGAAGTAGTCGGGCAAAACGTAATCGAACAGTTGATTGCTAGTGGGGTAAGCGTTGCCGTCGGCCATTCGGAAGCACCAGCGGGCCTAGTTGGCCAATCCATAGCTCTTGGAGCCCGCCTTGCAACTCACCTCTTCAATGCAATGAGTGCTCCGACGGCGCGCTCGCCAGGTGTCGTTGGGGCCTTTCTCGACAATGAGGATGCGTATGTCTCGATGATTGCTGATGGGGTACATGTTGATCCCATGAATGTGCGGCTCGCATGGCGTGCGAAAGGTGCCGGTCGGTGCATTCTTGTGACCGATGCGATGCCACCAGTTGGGGGTAACCAGCGATCGTTCCTCTTCGGCAATCAGCGGATCACTGTTGCTGACGGTTCGTGTCGAAATCAGGCTGGGACACTGGCTGGTTCAGCCCTGGATATGGCAAGCGCTGTGCGTAACTGCGTTAGTTTCGGAATCCCTCTTGAAGACGCACTCGCCATGGCTAGTGCGGTACCCGCCAAGTACCTCGGTCTTACGGATCAGCTCGGATCGATTGAAGTCGGGCGTCGCGCGGACCTAGTCGTACTTGCTTCCGACTTGCACGTCATCGCCACCGTGAAGCAAGGTGATCTCGTAGTCCGCGCCCGCAGCCAATCTAAGGCGCTCAATCGCAGGTTCGAGGTTCACTAGTGCGCTACGTGCTGGGTTTGGACATTGGAGGAAGCAAGCTTGAAATAAGCCTCAAGGCTCAAGACGGAAACGAACTGACAACATACTCAGCCAAGAGCATGGAGACCGCAGATGTTGGCTGGAACCCCACTGCTCACCGGGCTGAGGTTGCGATTCACGAACTGCTAGGGGGCCATCAACTGGAGAGCATTGTCGCCCTGACCGCTGGCATAGCGGGGGCTGAGTCCAACCTGTCGCAAAGGCGCTGGTCTGAAACCTTGTCACGGGTGGTGAGCAATGCCGAGATCCAGGTGGTTCCTGACTACGAACTTCCCCTTGCGACCCTAAGAGGCGCAGGTGGCCGCGTGGCTGCTATTGCGGGTACCGGTTCGGTTGCCGTCGGTCGCCACGCTGATCGAACAGTACGTGCCGATGGATGGGGATGGTTGTTTGGCGATGAGGGCTCAGGAATGGCCACTGGTTTACGCGGCGTGCGCGCTGTCCTTCGGTCAGCCGATGGACGTGGCCCCTCAACGTCGTTGGGCGAGGCAGCATTACATCACTTCCAGATCGCAGATTTGCACGCGCTGCCATCTCTCGCCTCGGATCGGTTAGTCCCTCTCTCAAAGGTCTCGACCTTTGCAGAAGTCGTCTGCGCTCATGCAGAAGCGGAGGATCGCGTAGCGCAAAGCATCGTCGCCCGTTCAGCCCTCGCAATTTGCGAGTCAATTGAGGCCGTCGTCACCCAACTCGGAACGAACGACTACGAACTCGCCCTAGCTGGAGGTCTGATGCGATGTGATCTGCTCAGAAATTCGGTCGTAGCTGAGCTTGACCAGCGACCCTGCCCACCGCGACGCCTTACGCTCGCAACCCACCTGTCGAGAGTCGCCGCAGAAATGGCAGCGCAGCAGATCCAGAATCCCGCGGAGGAGGGCGATGTCTACAAAGGAATCTAAAGCCGAGTTCTATTTCTCTGCTGATGGTGAACGATTGCGCGGGGTGCGCTGGGGAGATCCGGCAAGCCCTGCCGTTGTCTTCTTACACGGCGCGGGAGAGTCGAACGTTGAGCGGCTCGAACCGTTCGCTTACGAAGTTGTTTCGGCCGGCTTCAGTGGCTGGTCATTCGACTTCTCGGGTCACGGTAAGTCGACGGGCGTATTGAGTGATCTTTCGCTTCAGCGCCGACAAGCGCAAGCTCTGGCACTTGCTGCGCTTGTGGCCGAACATTCATCGATTGTCGGGTTGTGCGGTTCGAGCATGTCAGGACAGACGGTTTCGGATATCTCCAACAGACTCGATCCACGAGCGGTATGTCTCGTCTGCCCAGCCGCGTATGCGGCTGACGCTAGTTCCGTTCAGTTCGGTGCAGGCTTTACCGAACTCATTCGCCGACCCCGATCGTGGGCCACGTCCCTCGCGTATGGCGAGATCGCGTCGTTCCTCGGTGGGGTGGTCCTCGTAACCGCAGGTCGCGACGCTGTCATTCCGGACGGAGTGACCGAGCGGTATCTGGCGGCGGGCCGGAACCGAACCGCCGGCTTCGCCCATGTTCACTTTGAGAATGCGCCGCATACCTTGGGCCAGTGGATGAAGAACAACGAGGCCGATCGAGTACGTGCTGCGCAGGCATTCATTTCGTTGTTGAGAGATGAGGAAACCAGTCCAGCGCCCGAGATCGACACATAATGCGGCGATGGGCTTCTTCGCGGCGAGCGGCGTTAGCGGGTGGTGGTAGGTCTGCATCGGTCAAGATCCGTGGCGCGTCATCCATCGGTAAGAGCCTGTCGTGTACGGATGGCGTGCACCAACGGCGCGAACTGTCTCTGGAATTGAGGGTTGGCATTGATCGCAGCAAGGCGTTCGTCGATGCGATCTTCGCGCAGCCAATCGACCGCGGAGACGGTTGCTTTGCCAGCGGTGTCAACTGGGAGTGCCCTATCCATAATCCTTCCCGGTCTTCTCGCGAATCTGGCCGAGCTTCGCTTCTACAGTCCTCCGAACTCGCTGGTCGGCCATTGCTGGGGCTCGCAGTGCGTTGACCATTTCCGTCGCAGTCTTGCAGTCGGCGTCAGTCCAGCTTGTGTTGTCTTGACTAGCTTCGAGCCAATCGTGCGAATTTGAGTTCACTGCGCTCAGACTATGGCTCATAGTTGATTGATGCCCGTGGTATTCGAGATGCGTGCCATTCGCTTCTCTGCTGACGGCTGGGAACTCAGCCATGGGTATGGCACAGCAAAGTCTGTTGGTTGTTCGAATGCCGAAAGGAAGTCCACCAGGTCGTGGGACCCGACGTTTGAAGCTGCCCACCGGTCCGCAGCGTAGAAATCTCGCTTGAGTAGAGATGGGTAGACCCACCGGTCGGGCCAATTGACGAACCTGGAGTTGCCAGCGAGCAGTCGGAAGGTACGCCCGAGGAGACGTCGAAGCAAACGGATTCGGACCGTGGGATCATCTTCCGTTGGCGGGTCGAGTGCGTCGCCAAGTGCACCAAGTACCTGGTACTTCGACCACCACTGGGCCAGGTGAGCGCTGGTTATCGTGGCGTTGAGGAATCCGACTTGTTGAGCGACGGCAGCTCGAAGCCATGTTGGCAATAGTCCCCGTTCAAGGACGATTGTCGTGCCGATCGTGAATGACGAGGCCCCGGGGCCATCGAGAATGAGCACTCGCGATGGCCGCTTCGCGGTTTCGGGAAATGTGGCGAGCACCTGACCTATCTGATCCTGCTCTCGCTTGGATGGTAGGCGGTAGCCATGCCGCCAACGAAAGAATGGTCCAGGCGAGAGAGGGGCGACCATCGCAAGCGCTGATCGGAGCAGCGGGAGGATGGCGAAGATGGATGCACAGGAGCGCCCTGCTTCTACTTCGAAGCCAAGAAGTCGGAAAGCGACGTACGCAAATAGCCATCGAATCAGGATGGTGTGAAATGTGAGCGTCCAACGAAGGGCGAACATCACGCAGTGGCCGGCGCACCTCATAGCTCGAGGCCCTCAAGGTCTGGCTCTGGCTCTCGCACAGATTGCGGCTGAATGTTCGGGAGAACTCCCCACCATCGAGGTGGCTGGCAGCTGGTTTCGGTTGGCGGATGCACCGCCACTCGGAGGTGGCTCCCGCCGTGCACCACGATGCACTCGCCGACGGCCAGTCGCCGCACGTCGTTCGGAGACACACTGAACTGGTCGTTCAGCCGAAGCGAGCCCATGCCTGTCGGGCCGACACCGTCGACCTGCATTGTGGGCTCAGCAACTGTGAAGGTGCCAGCACGATTTGTCAGTCGCTCGGGATCTGAACCTTGATGCAGCATCAGGGTCCCGCAGGCGTCAAGTATCCGTTCGCCCTGGTCGCCTAGTCCCGAGAGGCTTTGCGAGACCAGCACCACAGCGACGTTGAAGCCTCGGAGACGTTCGATCATTCCGGCCACTTGGTCTGACGATGAAGAGATTGCGGAGAACTCATCGATTATGACGAGCGCAGGCTCGTCCTTTGGTTTGCGCCTCGCAGCCCAATGCGTGAGGTCTTCTAGCAGGAGTCGGCCCACGGACTCGGATGCGTCCCTGAGGCTGACTGCGTCGATGGCGAAGTAGCCAGCTCGCTTGTCCTCAAAGCCGATGCATCCATCCAAGCCAGCTCCGACGGAACTGAAGAAACCACGGAGGCGCATCGAGACGCCAAGGCGAGTTTGTCTGTCGACCTCGGCCCAGTCCTTGGCCGCCGACGAGCCTCGCCACGCTTTCGCGATTGCCTTATCACCGACTGCGTCGAGGAGTGCCGTGCTTGTCCGAGGTGTGTCCACCCCAGGCGCTTCTGCTGCCAGCTGGATGCCAAGCCGGGCGCACTCTCGATAATACGGCTCGGTGAAGTCTTGGGTTGCCAGTATTCGGTTGGCTATGTCTCGGGGATCGCCACGCCAGGCATCCCACGCTTGGTATGGCCAACCGGCGATCTGACCAGGCTCGACCCCAGCGGCGGTGCACGCCCCGTAGAAATCCACAGCGTTGTCATGGTCGCCCTTTGCATCGATGTACCAGACCGACCAGCCGAGCTTTGCGACGCCTGCCGCAAGATGCATCGTGGTGACCGTCTTACCCGAACCGGTTGATCCAAGCACTACAGCGTGACGTCGCAGCTCGGTGCTGTTGAAGACGGCATCTCCGGCACGCATGAAGGGAGGCGCATGCCCACCCGTGACCCGCCCAAACGAAATTGCGTCTGGTGCTGTCACCGATCGAGGCTTAGCTCTTCTTGTTCGATTGGTGAACACCCCGACACCCACACCGAGCAGCAACGAGGTGCGCAGATCGAGCTGCACTACCTCGAAGGCCGCGTTTTGAACTTGCGACCAGAAGAGCGCTTGTTGCAGCTGGTCGATGAACTCCCGCCGGACCTCGATGAGGTCCCGCACGCTCTGCAATACAAGACCGAGCCCAATCATCACTGCGGCCAAAGCGAAACGATTCGGCATTCGAACCTGTCGGCCGACCTTGTACCCGATGATCAACACCGGACTCATGATCAGGATGGCCAGGACTAGGAACAACTCGATCCAGTCGCGAACCACGCTCTGCTTTCTCGCTTTAGCTCCCATCGATCCGCACTCCTGCGAGATCGTGGACGAGGACTGCCGGGTGGTTCGCCGCTGCGACCATCACCGGACGTCGAGCCCTATCTGCGACGAAGTACCAGACCGCATCGGTGATTCGTGCTCGACCAGGCCGTCAATGATGCGCTGGGTCCGCTCATGAGTCTTCGCTGTGAGTTCGACTTCGATAGCGATTCGCTTGTCGTTTGCCAAGATCACCAGGCCGTCAGCCAGGTGCTCTCCATGGCGACCTTCCCGAGCCTGAGTGCTTCGCAACTCTCGCTCGCAAACCCATCGCAAATCCGCCCGCCTTCGGTGAATCAATTCCCGAACTTCACCGACTGCATGCACATGTGCCAACTGACTTGCGCTCACCCGCCAGTGAGCCCACGGTGACCCGACCAAGGCTCTTGCCGATGCCGTCGTCGTCACCCAAGCTGGCTCGCCCATAATGACGCTCTGGCGCTCAGCCAGGCCCGCCCGTCGCCAACGGTCGACGAGTCTCCAAACCGTCTTGTCGCCAAGACAATCCTGCTCGCCGCGCAAGCGGCCGAGCACCCACGCCAACGTGTCCACACGTGCCGCGTATTGATCGCTGATCCAGCGCAACGCGCTGCGATCACGATCAGTGATCTTCACTACCCCCGCATCACATCGAGTCACTCGCATCGTCGTTCCGTCCTGTCTCTTCATCTCATTTCTCCTATTCGTTCGCATTTCTGTTCTGTTCTTTTCTGCACCGATCCACCCCTTCTGTTTCTCTTCTTCTCATTCCTGACCCCAGCGGTTCGAAGAGGGGGTGGGGTCAGGAATGAGAAGAAGCAGCGAAGCGCAGAAACGAGCGGTGGATCGGTGCGTTGGGTCGCGACGACGGTCGCGACCGCTTTCGCGGGCCGTCTTGGCGTGCATCGTTTAGAAGCGGCGGTCATCGTCAGCGCACGAATCGAGCCAGCTCTCGATGTCAACGAGCCGGTATCGGACATGCCGGCCGACCTTGAGGGCCTTGGGGCCATCGCCTCGAGATCGCCACCGATAGATCGTTGCGAGAGGGATCATGAGTAGATCGCTCAGGTCTTGCGGACTCAGAAGATCAGGCTTCCGAGTGGTTCGGAGTTCACGTGTGTCATTCATCACCTGTGATAGTAGAGTTGGGGTGTGACAAATCTCACCCGTGATGTAGATTGGCTGCAGTGGACAACGAACCGTGGCCAACACTCGACGAGTACATCGGCATCTGTATCCGTCGGTATCGAGACGAAACCGACATGCGTGCCGAGGACTTCGCTCGGATCATGCAGCAACGGGGCCTGCACTGGAATCGAGGCACGGTGACAGCCATCGAACGGGGCAAGCGAAAGGTCTCGGCCGGGGAGCTTGTCGCCCTCGTCAACGCAGTGCCGGTAGATGACTATTACCTCTTCTTCCGCCACCCACGAATCTCGCTCGTGAATCTTGCTGACGATCTACACATCAGCACGAACCAGCTGGAGCATGGCCTCGACGGATTTCGGGGCGAGAGCGTTAAGCAGGATCTCGACTTCATGTCTGCGACTGTCTTGGCTAGCGATCCCGATCGCCGTATTGATGGACAAGACCTGATTCGTACGATCGTGGCTTCGGGCGGTTCCTTTACCGCGGCACTAGCCAACTTGAGCGACGCCGAGCGTTTCGTGCTCGGCACCTATGTAAGTGAGGCCGACCGACGAGCATCGCAGCGCTTCGATGTGCCGCCCGAGATTGTCACACTGGCCAGTCATGATCTATGGGGACATGGGTTGGAAACGGAACGGGATCAACCTGACGCTCACGGTTCGAAGAGCCATTCGACCAGAGAGCTCTACAAGTCGTTGGAGCTGGCGATCGCTGACAGGAGGTAGCAATGGCGCATGTCGAGAGACGAGTACGAACCGGCAAGGACGGCACAGAAGGTTCTGTCCGCTGGCGTGCGTGCTACCGCGGACCTGGCGGACGACAGCGCTCGAAGACCTTTGTCAAGAAGTCCGATGCTGAACGATGGCTCGCTGTCCAGACTGCCGATGTTGCCAAAGGTGTTTGGGTAGATCCGACACATTCACGAATGACGTTCGCTGAGTGGGTACCGATGTGGGAGGACACGCTCGCTCACTTGCGTCCTCGCACGAAGCAACTGAACGTTGGCGTGGCTCGGAACTATCTCGTGCCACGCTTCGGCGAATGGCCACTTGCCCGGCTGGCGACATCAGATGTTCAAGAGATGATGAATGAAGAGTTAGCTGAAGGCCGCCTTTCGAATTCAGCGATTCGGCGACACGTGATGGTTCTGGCTCAAGTTCTTGACGGTGCAGTTCAGCAAGGTCGACTCGGCCGAAATGTCGCCCGAGGTGTCAAACTGCCACCGGAGCATGCGCGGCAGATGCGATTTCTTACCGCCGAAGAGGTCGCCCATCTTGCTGACTCGATCGAACCCTTCTATCGTCCGATGGTTCTGACGGCTGCATACGTCGGGCTTCGCTGGGGCGAGCTGACTGGTCTGGCTCTGACGAGCGTTGATCCGCTTCGCAAGACGATGCGAGTCGATCGACAGCTTCAAGACATCAACGGTGAGATGACGTTCGTCCCGCCTAAGACTCGAGCCGGAACTCGAACAGTGTCGGTACCGGGAACGCTGATCGATATTCTCGCTCCGCACTTTGCGACCCCACAGGTCCAGTCGAGCGGCCTCGCATTCCCAGGCGCCAAGGGCCAGCGTCTCCGCAACGGCACTTTTCGACGCATCTGGCTGCAGGCCGTCGAGGCCGCAGGTTTCGAAGGCTTCGTCTTCCACGAGCTTCGCCATACTTCGGCCGCACTTGCGATTGCTCAAGGCGCCCATCCCATGGCAATCAAAGAACGTCTCGGCCACGCATCAATCACCACAACCCTCGATCGGTACGGAGGCCTCTTCCCCAGCCTCGATCGCCAAGTCGCTGACGGACTAGACCAAGTCCTCGCCGACTCAATCGCAAGCTGAATTCGCCCTCGGGCTTTGCGGGCCATCTGAGTCTTTCTCGGATGAGTCCACCCCAAAACCACAGTGAACTGACAGGATCTAACTATGGATGCGTTATCGCTCTTCAGCGGTTGCGGAGGACTTGACCTCGGCATGGAACAGGCAGGATTCAACGTCCGGCTTGCAGTCGAGCAGGACCATGACGCGTGTGATTCACTCGCGGCAAATTTCGCCGACCTAGTTGTCGTCGAAGATGACATTTGGGACTTGATTGCCTCCGAGGATGGAGTTGACCTTCTTCTGGAGAAGGGAGGCTTCGCCGACCGCCCTGACCTCCTCGTTGGCGGACCTCCGTGCAAGGCCTTCTCGAAGTCTGGAAACTGGCTTGAGTGGAAGCGCATGGGCCTAGACCCGCAGGCAACACTTCTGCAGTCATACACACACGTGCTGCGTAAAGCGCGACCAAAGAGATTCATCCTTGAAAACGTGTACGGGCTCACTTATCGCAATCGCGCTGCGGGGCCGGCCTTTGAGCGCCTCCAGAAGGAGATTGTCGAGGCCGGATACGACTATCAGTACGAAGTCTTGCTCGCTGCTTGCTATGGATCTCCCCAGAAGCGACCGCGACTTTTTGTCGTAGGTGCCGAGAAGGGCGAGCCATTGCCCCAACTGCCCGAGCCGACGCATGGGGGTTTGTGGGAACGAAGGAAGATTGGACCTCTCGATAATCCGTTTGTCACATCGGGGCAGGCGCTCAAAGGAATCAAGGCTCCAGTTGAGACGGAAGAGGTTCACGGAGGGATGTACTCGGGGTTCCTCGACGAGATCCCGCCGGGGGAGAACTATCTCCACTACACCGAGAAGCGAGGTCACCCCGATCCGCGGTTTGAGTGGCGCAGCCGATACTGGAACTTCCTTCTGAAGCTCAACCCAAACGAAGCTGCGCCTACGATCCAAGCCGAGCCTGGACCGAACGTTGGGCCGTTCCATTGGGAGAATCGTCGACTCCGAGCTGCCGAGGCTCAGGCATTGTTCGGATATCCGCCCGAGTTCAAGCTGAGTGGGAGCAGGCGTTCCAAACAGCGCCAACTCGGAAACTCTGTACCACCGCAGCTAGCCAAGGCAGTCGCCGAGGAAGTAGCAAAGTCCCTCGGCTAACCATCCCATTCGGTCAATAGCTCGACAATAGAGGTTGACCAGTCGCCGTTCACACGGTGTGTCGCGGTCATGCGGGTTGGGTCGCCTGGGTAGGGGGCAAGTTCAGTTGCCCATCGGAATCGATATTCCCATACGCCAGTTGCCGAAAATAGACACGCTGCGACGATGTCGAACTGGTCGTACTTGTACTTGCGCTCAGCACCCTTGCCGCGCGTCTTCTGTACCTCAACCTTGTAGTCACCGTTTGCGTACCCATTCGGGCTCGCCGTCTTGCACTCGATCGTCAACTGGTTTCCGTCGGCCTCGATTTCGAAGTCGGGCTTGCCGTCCTCGTCGATCGGGGTGACTTGTGTGAGTAGTGGTTCGCCCTCAAGCACCCGCTGCAAATGGTGCTCCGCAACGCCGCCTCGAACAGCCACACCAAGTCTGAAGTTTGCTTCAACGATGTCGAGAATTACTGCGGCGTCGAGACCGAACAGAGACTCCAGCCGATGTTCTTCATCCTGCGATCGAACCGCATACCGTTCTGCGAGCTTGAAGCGCAAGCCCGGCGAAAGACCAAGAGCAGTGGCTTGGGCTTCGAACCGTGCGTAGTCGAGAAGCCGATTTGGGCGAAAGCCGACGATCGTCTCAAACCCATCCCAGGACGCTCGTCGTTTGCCACCGGACTTCTTGCGCTCCCAGACTCCCCAGCCGTGCTCGTCGGCGAGCGACATGTGGCTGTCGTTGTAGTAGACGGAGATGCCCATCGGAAGGTCTTCGTAAATGAGGGGGTCAAGACCGATGATGAATCCGTGTTCTGGGTCCACACAGAGCACGAGAGTGATATCAACGCCAGCGACGTCTCGACCAATCAAGTTCTCTTCGTCGCGCTCACGGGTCGGGTCGCCGAACCGAATTTGCGATCTTCGCTCACCAACGGGCCGATTGCGCGTCTCACGACGAGTGGTGGTGAAGGGATAGACGAGCAGCCCGTAGCGATGGCCTTCGACATCCTCGGCGCCGAAATACATGGGCGCGACTTGCTCCTCTTGGAAAGAGCTGAAGATCAGCCGTCCGCCACTTGCGCTGATTGCGTTTTCGATGAGTCCCACGACGGCCGAGCGCTGATCCTGGACGGGGTAAAGCTTGGGGACGTACACGCGGCCAGCGAGTTCAGGCACGAGTCCATCTTGCTACACGGCCGACGACTGCAAGGACTTCTTGGGAATGCTCACGGGTTGCGAGTCGACAAAATCTTCATATGTAGGGCGGCTGACATGTTCGAGAAGTAGGTTTTAGGAAACGGCGAAAGGTGAGTCACCCGTGGCCTGGATCGAGCGAGTCGAAATCGAAGAAGGGTTTCTGGATGGCCTTGACCTCAAGCTGGCGCCCGGCCTCAACGTGGTGATCGGAGCGAGGGGCTCAGGCAAGACATCTCTACTTGAACTGATTCGTTTTGCGATAGGCGCTCCCGTGTTTACCGAACGCGCTGGGGCAATGTCTGACGCTCAGGTCCGCGCAGTCCTCGGTCTCGGCAAGGTGATCGTGACGATTCGTGAGAGCGACGGCGGCACCCGAACAGTTTCTCGAACCGTAAGCGGGGGAGATGCCGGTCAGGCGATTGAAGCCACAGTGCTCGCTCAGAATGAGATCGAAGCAGTTGGGTCATCAGCGTCAGGCAGGTTGCACTTGATAGATCGATTCATAGATCGATCGTTCTCCGCTGACCTGATGAGGCTGCGTGCAGAGATTGAGGTCGCCGGAAACAGTGTCGATGATGGACGAAGCGAAGTCGAGACGCTTACCAATCGCGTTGCTCAGCTACCGCAGCTGGAAGACGAGCTTGCGGATCTCGTTACCAAGCAGAATGAGGCATTCGAACGAGCCTCAGCCTCTGCAGAGGATCGCCAACACCTCGCAGATTTACAGGATGGCCTCCAGACCTACTCGTTGAGAGGAGAGTTGGCGACCCAGGTCGGTGGGGCGATCGAGACGCTCCATACACACCTCGACCAGACCATCACCGCTGCAGACTTTCCTGACTGGGTGGACGATGCTGGCCAAGATCCGTTCGCATCTGAAAGACAAGCTTTTCAGGAGGCGATTGATCTCGTTCAGTACGCAAAGCTGCTCTTGGAACCTGCAAGGGCGGGCGTCGTCAAGGCCTTAGAAGGGGAGCTTGAGGAACGAACCGCCACCGAGGCTGCTGCGCGAAGTCTCCGGCGCCGTCTTGGGGCTGTCGATGAGGAGGTCACATTACTCTCAAATGAAATCGCCAAGCTGAACGAATCGATCGGTGCCCTCCGCGGGTTGGAGGATCGCCTTGAGTCGCGTCATGAGAAGTTGGAACAGGATGTCAGCGCACGCGATCAGCTATACCTAGAACTCGACGATGTTCGACATGATCGCTTCACCCAGCGACAGAAGATTGTTGAAGCGCTAAATCGGGGTCTCAATCCTGCGATTGAGATCGAGCTCGTTGAGTCCGCTCAGCTTGAGAACTATGAGAACGAAATTATTTCGAGGCTCCGCGGGACCGGTCTCCATTCCAAAACGCTTGCGCCCGAGCTCACCCAGGCATTCTCGCCCTCTGACTTGTTGAGAATGCTGGAGTCGGATGATGTGCAGGCCGTGGTCGACTCGACGAGTCTGAACCGCAAGCGCGTGGAGGCTGCCTTCGAGCAGTTACGCAAGTCGAAGCCGAGCAGCTTGGCGACCGTCGGTGTCGATGACTCCGTCGAGCTATTTCTGCTGGACGAGTCCACGGTCAAGCCGTCTGACGAACTCTCAATTGGGCAACGTTGTACTGCAGTTCTCCCCCTACTGCTCGAACGTCATGGTGACCTCTTGGTAATCGATCAACCCGAAGATCACCTAGACAACGCCTTCGTTACGAGCACCTTGGTAGAGAGCCTTCGCAACCGACCGTCAGGCGACCAAGTAATCCTGTCGTCCCACAATGCCAACGTTCCTGTCTTGGGCGACGCAGACAGAGTTGTCCATCTGTCATCAGACGGAAAGCGAGGATTCGTAAGCCACGCTGGACAGCTAGAAGATAGGGAGATCGTCAAGGCCGTTACGGATGTGATGGAAGGCGGCCCAGAAGCCTTTCGATTGAGAGCGGAGTTTTACGCCGCCTATCAAGATGACTGAGCTGACTGGCAGTCTGCCGGTTGACGTTCGATCGGCGAAGGCACGTCACCGCCGCGCCGCAGTTGCGGAACTAGGTGCATTGTCCGCGTCTCAACGCCAAGAACTTGCTTCGCTCAGGGCATCAGAGTCAAACGTGTGGGTGCGGCATGCGATGGATCAACTGTTGCAGGTTGCACGCCAAGCACCACCCCGCACAGTCGATGAACGACCAGTTCGATCCGAGACTGCCACGGAAATCAGGAACGAAGCGCAGGGAGAGGTCGCTGAGCTCATCGTCCATGAATTGCGGCATCTCCTCTTGACCATCGAACTGGCGGCCGACAGCGAGATTGACAGATTCGAGACGAGCGAAACGTATAGGGCGATGGAGAGCCTCCGGTCGATGGCGAATTCACTCAGCCAATTGGTTGATACTGGTCGCGGCGCGAAAGTCGTTGAAGCCTCGCTCGCTGAGGTCGCTGCCCAGGCACTGGATGGTTTGGCGCCGACGTTCTGGCCGCCGCAACTTGTGGGGCCGGACGGAATTACGACAACTGTTGATCCGGGATTGTTGCAACTGGCGATACTCAATTGCGTGCGGAATGCGATGGACTCCTCATTGGCAGCGTCCCACGACGCAAGCCCAGTCATCGTTAGTTGGGGACGGACCGACCGCGATGCATGGGTTGCCATAATTGATGACGGCGTGGGCATTACCTCCGATCTTGAGCGCCTATTTGACCCGCACAACACAACCAAGGGCGGGGCAGGCCACACCGGTCTCGGACTGACGACTGCAAGACGAGCCATGATCGCGATGGGTGGCGACGTCACCCTGGCTCCGCGGGAGCCCCGCGGAGCAGTTTGCGAACTGCGGTGGCCTCAGGAGGCGAAGTGAGAGTACTGATACTTGAAGACGATGAAGGTACGGCGAAGGCACTCCTTGAGCGCCTTCAGGAAGAAATCGAGGATGTGCTTTGTCACCTATGCGAATGCGCCGCAGCGGCGAGGTCCGCAATAGGGGCCATGGTGTTTGATGCAGCCATTATTGACCTTCGTGTGCCGAGCGAGGTGGGCGCGGGGGATGCATCCGTCGACAACGGGATTGCGTTTGAGACCCACCTGCGAGAAGTTCAGCCCGGCGCCCTGCGTGTGTTCTACACCGCATCTGATTTAGAAATGGTCAAGGAGGAATTGAGGATCGGCCGATCTGAAGACTTCTTCGCATGTGGCGATCGATTCTGTCTCGTCGACCATGTCAAGAAGGACGGAGTCAGTTCACTCAACGCTTGCGTTGCAGAGATTGTTCTGCACTCAAAGCGCCTTGCCTCACTCGATGAAGTCGAGTTGGCGGGCGAACACGACTTCGATGATGACGCTCGACGAGCCTTGGCTCTGGCAGTGCGCCACACCGAGGGCCATAGCGGTCGCGTCGTTGCGAAGACGGGGAAGTCGCTCTCCGCAACGGCAACCGTCGAGTCGCTGAATCGCAATGGAGACGTGGTCGCCCATGCATTCTGCAAAGCAGGCCCACCTGCAGAGATCGAACGTGAGATTGAGGGGCACAAGCGAGCACGCTTGACGCTGGCCCCGACGTCTTTTCCACCGCTCATCCAGGAGATCGACGTTGGGGTGGGAGTTCATAGGGCGCTTCTTTTCGCCAAGGCCCCGAGCACGATGTCCTTCTACGATTTGGTTGATGATGATCGGGAAAAGGCTGCGGGAGTGGTGGATCAGCTCGTCGACGTTTTTGAGCCTTGGACGCAACTAGCCAAGCTCGAGACGAACACGGTCGGTGGACTCCTGCATCCAGTCCTGATCCAGCCGGATTTTCCAGGAGAGAAGTATGGGCCGCAGATTGACCAGCTTTCGCTAGGTCGGATCGCCGATATCCGCCTCGACGGCAAGTCTCACTGCCAGCACGGGGATCTACATGGTTCAAACCTGTTTGTTGTCGATACGAAACCGTTCTTGATCGACTTCGCACATACACGCGACCAATTCGGGCCGGTTGACCAGGTCTCACTTGAGATGTCGGCAATCTTTCACGAGGCCTCACCCTCCTATGGCACAGCTCCGGAGCTTTCGTGGGCGTCGTTCATTCTCGACGGTAGCTATGACCTGGTGGCGAACGCGTGCCGGCGCTGGGCGACGGCTGCAGGTCACGAGACGATGGAATACGTGGCTGCGATGCTTGCGTATGCACTTTGGATTCTCAAACACGAGGACGAGCTAGCCAGCATTTGTTTTGGGATCGCGGGGGCAGCCGTGGACTACCTCGCGACGGGATAGCCAAGCGAGTTAGCGCTGCCCGTTCGCTGCCCACAACGATCGGAATCATTGTAAACACAACGATCGCGGCGCTGCTCACATCAGCTTCCCAAGCTGAATACGGGGTTTCGATTACCCTCACCCGCTCTGTTGAAAACCGGCCGAAGAGGCCGGTTTTTGCTGCAACGATGCGGATCTCGTGTGGCCAACCGTGCCGATGTTCGCGAAGTTTGCACTTTTGCTGCGTTGTGCCGCGAGAGTGTGGCTGAAACGCAGCCGACAGATCATCTTTTGAGGCCTCAGAACCCGCAGCATGTTCGGTGCGAGATCAGTGGTATTTAGTTATCGAAGCGACTAACGATATATCTGGCTTTCTGGCACTGCTCGACAACGCGAGCAGTGGTGCTCTTGAGCGCGGCCGTGATCTTGCCGACCGTGGCCGGGTGTCGCTCGGTTCGGTTTCTGACGGGGTTGTATAAGCTCGGGTTCAAGGCACGGTGTTGTACCGAGTGGCGCTTACCTCGGGTGACAACGGATCGTGGTCGTGCGATTGTCCGGCGGCAGCAGATGGCTCAGTCTGCAAACACGGCGTTGCCGTCGTCGCAGCGCTTGAGGCCCAAGATTCTCGTGCGACACCTGCCGTGAATCCGACCGATCGGCAACCGTCGGAGACCGAGCGGATCGAGGCGCATGTCCGGTCCCTCGGCGGAGGAGTCTTGTCCGAAATCGTGCTCGAACAGGCTTCGATTGATCAGCAGCTCTCGTCTCGTCTGTTGGCGGCTGCGGCACTCGATGACTATGTCCAGGGTCGGGCTGCCTCGGAGGGCAGCTCTTCGTCAACACCGCCCGACGCCCGACACGAAGCATGGGCACGGCGATCGCTTTGCCGGGTGCACGCTCGCTATCTCGGTAAGAGCGGATGTTGCCTTCGGTGGTCTCAGAGCTCGAGATGGATTCGAAGCGCCTCGTCGAGCTGTCCAGCGAGTTCGAATCCGAGCGAACCGACCACTTCGCCGATCCGCTCCACAGCGACGGAACGAACTTGCTCGGCTTGTGCTTTGGAGTCGAGATCGAGGCCGGTCTCGTCTGCGGGCAACAGCACCTGGAACGGATAGACGCGATTGGTGTTGGACGTGACCGGCACAACCGTGATCACGCCTTGGCCGAGGCGAGCTGCGGTTGTGTTCGCTCCGTCATTGCTCACCACGACTGCAGGGCGAGTGCGGGCTGCTTCGCGGCCGACGACCGGGTCGAG
>Ga0209187_1001501_pt1 | contig 26597 bp, 36 predicted proteins | sample BantaG_FD_187430 | JGI IMG/M metagenome (GOLD analysis project Ga0209187, IMG submission 187430) | Marine algal microbial communities from Bantry Bay, Ireland - BantryBay_4 metaG (SPAdes) (version 2) | ecosystem: Host-associated > Algae > Red algae > Unclassified | place: Bantry Bay, Ireland...
CATAGTGCTGTAGCACATCGGACTGGACAAATGCCAGTTGACAACATCCATCTTCATTAAGAAGATTCACGTTAGTAATAGAGCCGTTGGTACTGGGCGTCGTATTGTTAGTTACTACACTCAAATCTATTGAGTAGTCATCTAGCAAACTTTTTAGTTGATTACCCATAGAACTGTAAGTTGCTGCGTCTCGGCCTGTGGCAATACCCAAGTAAAATGACTTATCGGAATTCCTTGGCGTGTCTGGCACACTCGCTGGTTTTCTGACGATAGGCAAGGGTAGTTCTATATTCAGTTTTGATAGCCAGTTTAAAACAACATCAGATCTGATAGCGTAGTATAAAGTAGATGTATCGAGGTAGCCTTCGTTAACAACGCCAACAACGGACCCATCATCCATACGTGCGAGTGGTCCACCAGAATTACCTGGGTGTATTTTAATATTGTGTCTTAACAGAAGCTTATCGTCACCTTTATAGTCATCATCACCCTCTTCAACGTTACCAGTGAAATCGCCTTCCTGAAATGCCCAGCTGCGTGACAATTTATGTTTTTCATTTTCTGGTGTTACTGGTGTTACTGGATGTCCAACGAGGAATAGATCAAGGCCCAGAGGTGTGTCACCACTAGCCAGTGACAGGTATTTTGATGTGGAGTCATAATTGATTTTTATGAGCGCTAAATCGAGGCCTTCATCATCATGTATCACTTGTCCAGTATAGGTCTCACCCTTCTGGTTATTTCCTTTCGAATAAAGCTGTACTTCTGGGGAGCGATCACCTTTAACGACATGATAGTTAGTTAGAATCAGTCCTTCATCATCAATGAAAAAACCGGCCCCATGACTTTTGGCAGTTATCTTGACCACAGCATCAAATACGTCTTCAACCACCGTGGATTGCGCCATTACCAGGTTGCTGGATAAACAAAGTGCGGCAAAGGTTCCCGCAACGATAAGGTGTAATTGCGTATAAGCAATTCTAGGTTGCTTGAACATGACTATTCTCAATGTTGTCAAACGAATCCGCAGTGATTCATCACACTGCGCTACGATGCCTCAACGACTAGCTAGGATCGAGATATTATGCGACACTCAGCAATTATTGAATAGCCTTTTCCCGGTCGACACCTGTTCACTCAATTCGCAGTGCACCAAAAGCCACCCCTTTTTGGTGCGCCTGAAATCTTAATACAAAGCCCATCGGTCTATTTTATTTCTTCATTTCCCGCTCTAAAGCCTCAAGAGCCCGTTCTAGGACATAACCGCTTGGCCATCGTGGTTCCTGCTGTCGGCCAAAGTTGCGGAACCGATCTAGCACTGCCTGCTTTGCCCGAATATTGATCTGTCCTTCCGGCTCCTTAGAGTGTTGCTCTGCCTTCACTTCAGCCTTTGGCTCTCGGCTGGTAAAGCCATTGAGCTGGGCAATATTTTCCACCTCTTTCCTGCCTGGCTTTGATACAACTGGCGCCTGGCTCGACTCCCAAGCACTTGCATCTGTGTCGTCAAAGACATCAGCGAATCCACAGTTGGTGGTTTGTGGGTCAGCTGCGCTCATGCTGCCACCTCATCGGCCTTGGCAGCATTTGATGGAAGGTCAGCTTTATTGAGCTTGCACATGGCCAACACTTCTCCTGCAAATGCGCGAGCATTGGTTATCGCCTTGTCAAGATTGGACACGGATCTTGGCAACTGCTCAAGTGGACATGCATAGTCGAAGATGGACCGGTAAGCTGAGCGCTCAAGAAGCTGGGTTTGAAAAACCGGAACGTTTGAATCGAGCATCTGTGTCTCAAGATCTCGCTCAAGCCGGCTCTTGATCGCCGCGCTTGTGCGCGTAAAGAGAACCGCAAACGGAATTCGACGGCTGAACCCCCTCTCCTGTTGCTTGACAAGCTTGATGGCCTTGGCAGCCGACTGTCCGTCCATCGTTGAGGCCTGCGTCGGTATCACCACCAAATTCGAACGACTGATAGCGTAAGCGACCACCATGTTGGCGGTGCCCTCAAGATCCACAATAACAAACGGGGTTTCAGCAGCTGCGCTCTCAATGGCATCAATGATTGTCTCTTCACTGGGCTGAGAGACGACACGCATCGTGGCTGGCACATTTCCGCGCGCAGCCCAACGGTTAATCCACTGCTCAGGGTCTCCATCAATGACGGTGACACCAAGACCTTTATGCGCCAATTCGGTCGCAAGTAACAAGGCAGACGTGGACTTCCCTACCCCACCTTTTGGGCTGACAAAACTGATAACCGGCATGTGGCACCTCATTGGATGATATTGACACCCAATGAGCTTAGTACAGCATTGATAGATAACAATCCCTATCAATATCTACTACCAGCTATTAATAGCTATCAAATGATATCAATAGCTATTATTTGCTAGCAGACCATGAATCACCAGCAGCGGCACAATGAATTCAGAAGAGGGCAGGAAGAATTCCTATGGGGTAACCCCGTGTGCGCCTAATCGCCATTATGTTCAATGCCAATTCACCTGCGAATGTAGCTGCCTTCTTACTGGCGTTCAGCAGCGGCGGCGATGACACCATGATGCTCTGTCACTAGGGGTGCCGATCTGCTGCTCGAGCAGCAAGCCGATGCCTTAGATAATTCATCAGAAATTTCATTGCTCTAATACGTACTAAATAAATACGTATTGCAATACGTATTTATTTAGTACGTATGTTAATATTTCTGAAACCCCTGCTGAGCCACCCCCATGCCTGAAACCCCGCCACCCAAATCCGCTGGCCGCCCGGGCTTGCAACGCAAGGACGTCGCAGACGCCATCGACACCCTGATCAAGCGTGGCATCCGCGACCCGTCGCTCACCCAGCTCCGGCAACACCTGGGCCGGGGCAGCAACAGCACGATCTCGCGCCTGCGTAACGAAATCCGGGGGGAGCGGCTGCTCACCACCCGGACACCGGTCGAGGGCTCCGTTGAGTCAGCTGTGCTGCCCGCCTTGGTCAAGGCGATGGAACAGCTCGGCGAAGAAGCGGCGAGGGCGGCCGACGATCAGGTGACCCAGATGCGCAGCACCTTCGAGGCGGCGCAGTCGACACTCTCGCGTGAACGTGATGAGGCAGACGGGGCCGCCCATGACAGTCGTATCGAACTGGCCACCCGGGCCGAACAAGTGAAGGACCTGCGAGAGACGATCAAGGCGCTACGGGCCGAGGCAGCCGACGAGCGCAAGCGGCTGGATCGTGCAGAGGCCGAGCGTCGCAAATTCGAAGACCGAACCCACGCGCTGTCGACCGACGTGACGCGCCTGAAGGACGAGCGAGATCAGCTGGAAAAAGTGCTGAGCGACAAGACATCGGCGTTGGAAGCCGAAGGCGCAGCGCGTCAAACCCTGCAGGGTGAACTCACAGCACTTACCGAGACGAACCGCGACCTGATATCGCAGCTCGCGATACAGACCGGGGTGGCGGAGACCTGCCAGCAACAAGCCGAGATACTGCGCGAATCACAGACCGCCATCGAACAGCGCGCCCTCGAGGCCGAGCAGGGCAGGGCGAGCGCCGAGGCGACGGCTGCCGCGAGGATCGCCGGCCTTGAAGCCCGGCTCGACGACAGCCAGAAAGTGGTTGGTACACTGATCGAGAAGATTGACGGACCGGGATAGATAGGCGTGTGCCTACTTTTTACACGCATTATGAACAGCCCCCTGAAGCAGGGGTGCCTGATCGCCCTTATGGTCAATCCACGCATTCCCTTGCCGCTGTATGTACAAAGGTACATAATGTGTGTATGAGCTTTGACTGGGACGAGAAAAAGTACAGGGCCAACATTAAGGACCACGGTATTCGCTTCGAGGACGCTCAGCGGATTTTTGATGGACCGGTACTCACCGTGATCGATGAGCGGTACCACTACGATGAGATGCGAGAAATCAGCCTGGGGCTACTCGACGGGGTCGTGGTGTTAATGGTGGTACACACCGATCGCCACGACATCACTCGATTGATCTCCGCCCGTAAAGCGACACCGAGAGAACGGCGACGATATGAAAAAGCAATACGCGAAAGCTTTGACAGCTAAAGAACTGGCGGCGATGCCCGACGAGGACATCAACACCGACGATATCCCCGAACTGGATGACGAGTTCTGGAAGAACGCCCGAGTACGTTACCCCGCTGAAGGTAAAGAGCGGCTGACGGTGCGATTTGACGAGGACATGGTGCAGTGGTTTCGCAGCCAGGGCAAGGGTTACCAGACGAAAATGAACGCGGTACTGCGCTCGTTTTATGAGGCTCATCGGAGCGAGTGAACGATCACCAAAAACGACAAGCGATCCATTGCTAGCCGTGCTGCTCAGAACGCCCAATAGACAAGGACCGCACTGGTCAACCGAACACGGCAGAGCGGATGCCGAAGGCATGGCAAACGCGGCGCCCCCGTCCGCCACGGTAGAACGGCAGAAGAGTGTGCCCCACGACAGAGCGCGATAGAGCCAGCTCAATGCCGCGTGGTAAAATGTCATCAGCAGTCGCAAAAAAAGGCACACGCATGACAGATCCCTTTGTAATGAAAGCTATCTTCAGCCTGGTCATTATCGGTCTGGGTTTCCTGTTGCTGTATCGCCATAAATGCACCAGACACACCGAGATAAAAAAATCGGTTCAGTAGGACAGGGCGGTTGAACGTGGACCACAACCCAATAACGTTACTAGCGTTTTTTTCGCGAATTCACATAGCGTTAAGCTGTTGAATGAGAAGACGTCACTCACCGCTGGAATCCGAAGCCCAGCGGTACGGTATTTACCGTCGTAGCGGTGTTATTTTTCGCAGCTTTAGCGTTATCAAAAAAAGCTACATTACAACGTTCAAGTATGCGATTTATCGAGTGAATCAAGATGCTTGTTTGCCACCTTGATGTTCTTGCGAAGAGCATCTTCCATGACCAGGTTCAGATTGAAATCAACCTCTTTACTGTGTTTTTTTACTCGCTCTTTCAAGGCGTCTAACTCGCTAAACAGATCTTGTGACACTTTGAATGAGACCGATTTTTGTTTTGGCTTAGCCGCTGGCTTAGGTGTAATTATTCCGGTCATATGTCAATTCTCAATTGATGATTCTTGAACATTAGCGTACCGCATTTCTTGAAAAAAAGCGCCATCGCGACCGGTGTTGACAAGCTCTCTGTCGGCACTGGGTGTGCCGGAGATTCGCTTGCCAACACCGGTCGCGATGGCAACAGCGTGCGAGCTGCTCGGATGCCGACACGGACGAGTGACGAGTGCGCGTAGCGCACCGTCACCGTCCAGCTTTCGGCACCCTCTCAGCTCGCCCTGTACTCGCTTCCCTGCGAGCACAGGCGTCACTTCGTGCCGCGCTGTGCCCACGGCGTGTTCACAGCGCGGCACACGCTTGCCCTGTATACTCGGCATACCAGATGCAGTATTGCAACTACTATTGACGCAACAGCTATGACGCAACACTCTGAACTCATTGCCACTCTGCGCGCCGAGCGTGATATCGCTCGCCGACAGCGCCCCTACGCTCAGCGCACATCCAAGCTGGCGCAGCACAGTCGCGCCATCATCGATCTGCATAATGATGGCGCAACACTAGGTGATATCCAGCACTACCTGCGTTCGATGGCTAGCCCATCTGTTGAGGTTCAGCGCAGCACAATTTTGCGTTTTCTGCGCAATCTGGAGCGCGTATAGCATGGCCCGCTCGGCTGATCCTGATCGGCAGGCTACCCGTGCCGTTAAAGCCTGTAGCGCTATAGGCACACCACGCCATGGCAACCGTAACGATGGCAAAATTCATGGCCTGGGCACACAACGCCAATACGAGCAGATATTTCGCACCGCAGCCACCTGGTTTAACGAGCGATACAACGTGCAGCTCTATCACCTCACCACCGAGCAGGCACAGACTTATTTGCAAGAGCGTTCTGTTGATATTGGCCAGAAGCAGCTGAATAACGAGCATCGCGCCTTGCAGATGTACCTACGCATAGCGAGAAAGGATGAGACGCTATCCATCGAACGTGCACGTAGCGAAGTGCCGATCATCGAAAAATCCAGAGCCTATACCGATGATCAGATCCGACTGGTGTGTTCGCGTCAGACAGACCGGCTCTCGCTCTCAACGCGTGTGGCCGACACGGCCGGGCTGCGAGCCGCCGAGTTGTACACCCTGCGACGTCTGGACGAGCGCGCTCCGTCGGTCCATCGATCCTGGTCTCGCGACACCTATCAGGGGCGCGATGACTGGCAGCGCTATACCGTGGTGGGCAAGGGCGGACTGGTGCGCGAGGTGCGGCTACCCTCAGAGCTGTCTCAGGAGCTCGAGGCCACCCGACTGACCGAACCCAAAATGATCACCGACCGGGGCATCCACATCCAGGCCCAATACGATGTCATCGGCGGCAAGAGCTTTTCGAATCTGTTCAGCCGCACGGCGCAAAAAGCCATGGGCTGGAGCGAGGGGGCGCACGGACTTCGACACAGCTATGCCCAGCGGCGCATGGCCACGCTACAGGTCAGCGCCAAAAGCTACCAGCACGCGCTGGGCATCGTCAGTCAGGAGCTCGGTCATTTTCGTCCTGATATCACCGAGGTGTACCTACGTTAGAACCTTGTATCCGATCCTGAATACAAGTTGCCTCCGGAGAGACTAGCGTGTGATCAAACCTGCGTTTGATCTGACGGCGGGAACGCTTTTTGTCACCGGATGAGAGACTGCTCATCGACAGACCCATTGACACTGTGTGGGCACACAGGACGGTTTTTTGAACGAAGAGGACCGACAACTTTCTGTACACCACACGCTTGCGTGGTGTTGGGTTGTACACATGCCAGAGCAGGCCCCGTGGGGTGTTGCTGATCTGGGAGGATTGGAATAGACGCTGTGGGCTCAAGGGCTCCATAAGCGCAAGGGTTGGGTAAAGTGACGCGGGCACGTCGTGACGTGTCTGGACACAGCCAGAAGGCGTTGAAGGTAACAGGGGCTCTACCAGCCTCCCCTGGGTCGCGATCGAGTCGCGATAAGGTGGGTCGATCAATTGGATGCCAAAAGCCGTGGCTTTCTATCCCCGTAATAGCATCTAGCGGGAACCGTCCGGCTGAATACGCAGCCGTCACGTGTAAAACCAAATTCTATTCTGAATCCTAGCAGAGAATCACCGTGTCCTGCATACCGACAACGCTCAATCCGGTTTTTCTTTTCTGGACGCCCCTCTCAAAGCAACCGGTGTCAGCACGGCCAGCACCAACAATACGATCACCAGCAACGTCAAACTGACCTGGCCCGCCATGTCCAGATTTTGAAACAAGCTCATCGTTCCGTCCTCGCAAATGGGTGATTGGAAAAAACACTTGTCACACAAACGGCACCTCAGTGCCTATCCTGCACTACTTACCAAATCTCACAAAAGGTGGTCCAGACCACCTTTTGTTTTTCAATCCGACCAATCCTCTCGACCGTGCCAGATGCGCACGATGATCAGGCTCTGCTCACCATCAATCAGATACCGAATCACGTAGTCACCCGAGACCCACTGACGCACCGGTAGTGACTGCACCGGCTTGCCTCCCAGGGGCTGCTCCAACAACGTCTGAAAAGTAGCCAACAGCTGCTCACGAATTCGAGCTGCAGCCGCCGGATTTTTCTCTGCCACGAATGCATGCAAGCGCTCCAGATCCTCGAGCGCTTTATTCGTGAATCGAAGCTTCACTCTCGCGGCGATGGCAATTCGTTATTCGATCCCCAGGACTCGATCCATGACACCACCTGATCCCCGTCGATGACGCGACCGGCCTCAACATCGGCCAACCCTTCCAACGTCTCGCGATACATCCGCTGATCCTGATTCTCGCGCTCGAAGTAGGCGGCCAACGCCTCGTTGATGATCCACGCTTTGGGTCGGCGCAGTTCGGCCGCCGCCTGCTCCAACGGGTCCTGAAGTTCTTCGCGAATACGAAAACTGGTGATCGACATTCCTCGGCTCCAGATCAACAATTGAATACAGTGTATTACAACAAATTATCGCCCCGTTGAATCGTTACTTTCACCCCGGTTTGGGGCCGCAACATTGGGCTCAACGAGCTCAATGTATATTGCGCCTTTGCAAAAACTCGCCAGCTCGCCTTTGCGCCGGACCGCTCCCGCCAAAAACGTCAGCGAGAGAGAAATCGAATCAGCGATACAGCCCAACCCGCAACGCGCCTGAGAAGCTCTCTGCGCGGCGATCACTTCTGGACCTCACCTTCCGTACCATCAACAAACGGTAAACGCCTTAAAATGGCGCTCCTTGGCTCAGGCGGCATTTTAGATTCGGAGGAGAGAGAGTTCGTCGATCCCTCGATACGAGTTACCCGATATACCCACTATTCTAGGCTGGCGCCTTCAGCTACTCGGCCACCTCTCCGTGAGGCACCGATGTAGCCGAGAGGAGTCGAACCCCGTCCCAGATTTGGATCGAGTACCTGGCTTCGAACCAGGTGGTCTAACGAGTGGTGTCGAGAAGAGAACTTGACCCCTACCGGTCGCAGGTTCGAATCCTATCCCCACCACCAATAACTCACCCTTGTTGAATGGTGGATCCGTAGCTCGACATTCGTTGCATCAGATTTTTCACCCTATCCTTGGTGACCTTCTGTTCGACCGACCTTGAGTCGGTCGTTACTCTGTCGGCTTTGCCGACTCCGATCAGCCGGAGGGGGAGCCGACGCGCAGCGTTGGGGGAACCCCGCAGGGGTGCCCTTTACTTGATCAGTGTTTATCCACAGGACGATGCGTTAAAAGATAATAAAGTTAAAAACGCGCGCGCGCGCGTTACGGTTTCTGAGAGGCCCATAAATAAAGGGCTGTAGGGTACTTTCGGTTCCCGATAGGCCGAATGGTATGGTTCCCGATAGGCCGAATGAAATCGACTTATGGGTTCCCGATAGGCCGAATGTATTTAACGTGTAATCAAAGTTATCAACAGATTTATTGGTTCTCGATAGGCCGAATGGTATGGTTCCCGATAGGCCGAACTTTGAAACTCATGGATACTCTTCTTCCAGATCGATACCCGACAAGCGATTTTTTCATTGCTGACATCTTCGATGCGTCACCAAAAGACGACATGGCAAGCATGGAACATCCTATGTTTTCGATGGCTACCCGACCAGACATGCAACCCAGATATTACGAACACAATGGGAATACACTCACCATAGAACCATCATCTCGAGGGCTACCGACCATCTGGGACAAGGATATTTTGATCTATTGCATCAGCCAACTAGCAGACGCAATGAATCGTAAACAGCCCATTGCCAGAACCATACAACTTCGGCCACATGACTTGATGGTGGCTACCAATCGAGAAACTGGCGGTGATCATTATGATCGCTTAAAAGCTGCTTTGAATCGACTACGTGACAGCAAGATCAGCACAAACATCAAAACAAATGGACGCACAACAGAAGCAGCCTTCGGCTACATATCTGAATGGCAAATCGTCAAAGAGGACGACAACGGCAGAATGCTGGGCGTCCAGGTGGCACTGCCAAATTGGATCTACGACGCTGTTCGAGGCCAAGAGCTACTAACAATCAATCGAGATTATTTTCGATTACGTGGAGGGCTAGAACGCCGCCTTTATGAAATCGCCCGAAAGCATTGTGGCACCCAAAGCAAATGGGCTATCGGTATTGCTTTATTACATAAAAAAAGTGGCTCTAAAAGCCAACTGAAAAAATTCAGACTACAAGCTAAAAAAATCGCGACAACGAATTCTCTCCCTGATTACCGCATGCGCTACAACGATGAAAAGGATCAGATAATTTTCTACAACCGAAAAGGTGGGAAAGCAGCAAAAGCGCAATTTGACGACGATATCAAACAGTTGTTCAAACCACCCCAAGCAACCGCCAAAAGCACACTCAAAAAAACATCAATCACTGAATCTCAGATAGATCTGTTCTAGACGATTCAACAGTCTGGTCATTGATAACCCAAGGAATATGACTGACTCTTTAGAGCCGATACACATCAAAAATAGTGAACAAAATGCTTGGTAAAATGTTCAGTCTAAAGGCTGAAAGCGGACATCTTTTGAGGTCTGCTTTTGGTCTGCAAGTAGCCCAAACCTGAAGTTGCATTGTGATAATGGCAGTAGATTACAAAGATAATTTGGCGATCTAAAAACATACATCGGTTTAATAATACGGATATTCGCAATGCCAGAACTCAACACAATTCTTCTCCTTGCCGCCGCTGCGTTAGCATTGCAACTCACACCAGGTCCAGACATGATTTTGGTGATGGGTCGAGGTGTAGGGCAAGGCTATCGGATCGCGCAAGCTACAGCCTTTGGAATTGCCAGTGCTGGCTTAATACAGCTTCCTCTCTTGGCTTTCGGCTTGTCGACTTTTGTAACATCCGAACCTTGGATTCTTGATTTTATACGCTTACTAGGCGCTGCCTATCTTGGATACATTGGTATTAAGCTAATTTGTGCAAAGTCAGAATACCGTGCAGAAGTAAAACCAATTAATACAACAGTTTCACGCGCGATACTTGATGGAGCTGTTGCTAACTTATTTAATCCTAAGTTGATAGTGTTCCAACTCGCATTCATACCTCAATTTATCGATACGAGTGTCGGGCCAGTTTGGAGTCAGATGCTTATTCTTGGATTTGTGATGAAGGCATGCGGTTTCTTGGTCATGTCGACAGTTGCATTTTCATCTGGCGCAGCTAGTCGGTTGATGACTAGATACCCCATTTGGCCTGTGATTCAGAACAAAATTGTTGGTATTGTCATGGTTTCTATCGGAGTGAAGTTGCTGTTTGATCTTGGGTCAGATACTCGGCAAGTTTCAACTTAAAAACTTCAGCAGAAGTTTTAAGCAGCTTTGTCTCCTTTGGGAACCTTGCCGCCCTAAGCGGTCGCTATCGATAACGACCGCTTAGGGATACTATTATATCCTTATATGTTTTCTATAATCCAATCATTACGTTTACTTGCCAGCCGTTTATCTGCAATCGCTTCGATTAGATAGCGACGCGCCCATTGTGTCGCGTTTTTGCGTCCAGGTTGCTCACCTAGATTGGATACAATAGTATCCTGAAGCCATTCACGAACCACATAATGCGCGTTCTCATCATCGGGTTGGTGTTTGAGCTTAATCGCCATTAACTCGAACAGAGCCGTATCCACCGTGATGGTCGTACGGGAGTCACCGAACCAGATATGAAACCGTTTTTGATTGGACATGCTTTTTCCAAAGACACTCAACGGATATAATTATATCCGTTGGAAGGAAGAGCGCAAGTGATAGCTGGCATATATGGATATTATAGTATCCTTATAGGCCGTTAATCATCGAAAAGATGAACACTTTGGTAATGAAGTGTTCACTAGCTAAAGTAGAAAACATCAGTAACTTCACACTCTCTAACGTAGAGTAGTTTTCCTACGTTGTGAGGAAGTCAGATCTCTCTCCACCTGAAGGCCGCTTGTACTGATTGAAAAAGATTTAACACGACCCCATTTTCTTCTCCGCCTCTTCGACCAAGGGAACAATGTGCTGTTGCAAATAGGACAGTAATACTCACCCTTAAAAGTGAACTTCTTACCTTTCTGCTTGTAGGTAAAGTCACCAAACCTAAGCGGCGATCCACAAGAGCATTGCGATATCTTATCGAACCCAGAAAACACTTCCGAAGGCATAGAGTCCCATTTGGTAACTCCTTTCAACGATGCGTAATATGATCGTTCTTGATCCGACCAAGTTATTAGTATATTCGTCAAATGGCTAATTGCCCCCATTTTTTTCCAAATTATAGGGGCTTGAAAGCAGGCGCAGCTGCGCATTCCTGGCTTAGAGAAACCTAAATCTCGTGCTATCTCAATCACACTAAGGTCTCTTTGGGAATTAACCAACCTATTCTTCGTTCCCTTTAAATGCGTCATATCTACCTTCCTCAGTAGAAGTAGCTCCTACAAGCCTACTATTTTTACAACTTAGTACTTGTGAACAGTTTCCAAACATTTTGTTCACCTAAATCCGTAAAATTGGCCCGTGAAGTGTTGCTCTGACTCTATCTTATTACCTTGAAATCTGCTCTTTGATTTGCACAATGGCATCATCTAATTTTCTCTGAACCTCTCCCTTTGATGCACGCTGATATGAGGCTCGCGCACTGGTCAACGAAGTAATTGATGTTACCGCTTTTGATTTTCTCAAATTATCAATTGCACTATCAAATTGTGGTATTACCTTATCAGGACTTTCGTCTCTTTCAATCCATACGTAAACCGTAAGTAACGAGCTCATTGCTCTACCTACCAGTTCAGCCTCTGTGTACCTAACATTCAAAATTTCGTTTTGTTGAGATAGGTTTTCGTTGTCTAATCTCAATTCTTCGATAATTTCTTCACGGAGCTTTTCATCTCTAGCATCTAGGTAGGACACAGCACCTACACCAGAACCGAATCCGGCAGCCAAGACTCCAAAAAAAAATACAGCAGGATGATTTTCTATTGTGTCTTTAATGCCCATCACATTGTTTAGTGAACAGTTTCGTAATAAAGTGTTCACTTTTTCGCCCGATCTGTCAATTGCCCAATCGCATGGGAATAAGCTTTGCGGCGATTGACACACCCGGGAATTGCCGTAAAGTGAACAAATGACCAGCGAATTGTTCACCTATAGATGTAACGGCTCGCACTCATCGAGCGACTTTGCCGTAGCTTAGCTAGGTGTAGCAGGAATAAGGTGAGGCTGCAGCAATTTCAACTCAAATTCCTCGACCTCTGCAATGATCCAGGCAATATGATGATTGGTATCAAAAGCTATCCAGCTTGTTGCATTTCCCGGTCCAATTTTCTTACCATTAGTATTTGTCAATACTTGACTTCGAAGTAAAATCTGGCGGTCGCCCCAGCTAAAGCTCTCACCTATGAAATGTGGCGAAGAAACCAAGTCTCTTGCTAGCCTAAACATTTGCGCGTACTTGTCCCCCTTTCTCACGGACTGACCACGTAAAACGTAATAGTTTTGACCAATTGTGTACCGAACCTTCCCGTTCATGTCTGGAACTACAATGTCATCAGCTGAGTTGGGGCCTCGCACACCATAGTCACCATAAAGCCATTTAATGCTTGAGTTCTCAACTCGCAGGGCACGCCACAAGCTCATTTCTTTTCGCTCTACTTTAGCGACTGAATTGTGGCTCTTGACAGCACTACTTATGCTGGGCGGAAGTGAGCAACCTGCAGTGGCGAAGTATTTAAATCCCATCGGTCCTAATATCTGCATTACGCGGCGGCCCCTCTCAATTAGCTCATCCGTGCTAAGTGCTGTGACATCACCGAAGTCAAGAAGTACAGAGCACCTACCATGCTCTATGCCGAGGCCATTCAAAATATCAAGCACTCGTTCCTCCACGAACACTGGGTCACCTGCGTCTTCAATAGCACCAGAGTCCAATCTCAAGCAGTAGTTGCAACCTATATCGATCTCAACACCTTTCATGGCGTTTCTGTATGTTGAACTCTCCCAGCTATCAAATCCAACAACGGGAATAACATTTGTGCCAAGTGACTTCAGCTTGGAGTAGATATATGGAAGAACGTGCTCTTTTGTCTCTGTAAGAGAACTGGGATCCCATTGTGATATGTCGATCATTACATCTTTGTTTTTCCTGACGGATGCAATGTTCTGAGCGATATCATTGAGGAATGCACAGGTCACGGCTTCACAGTTTTTGTATTTCGGTTTTTCCCGAACCTTTTTGGTGATCTTTGGAATCTCAAAAAGAGGCAGCATTCGTCGAGACCTTTCGTCTCTCGTATTTTTTATGGCATCGAACTCACCTTTCTTTGCTTTAAAAATTGGTAGGTAATTGGCTGTCATTTTCAGGACCCGCTATCGTTTATGGAATGCTTGAACATCGCTCTTACTTCGCCATTGCCGACGAGGTCGTTGAAGAGTTGGTAATTGCCAGTTTCCCTGCGCAGTCTACCGGCGATGATTGCTGGATGAATTTTCAACTCTCGAGAGAGAGCGTCTATGGTTGTCTTACTTGGAGAGATAAACGCATCGCTACGCTTCCAAACTAACCTTGGAATAAAGGCCTCACGTGCTAAGCGATTCGCTTCGGATTCTCTCCGATCCTCTGAAGAGGCATCCAAGTCGTCTAAGAACGCATCCTGATCGCTAACATGTTTCCAGAGATGAGCAACCTCATGAAGGAGGGTGAACCAAAAGTTATCCAATCGATCATGTCGAATTGTTAATCCTACGATAGGTGTACCATCAGCATCTTTTAAAGCTGCCCCATCTAACAGCGTGCCTCTAAGATGTGGCTCATACACCACGGCAATCCCGTGTTTCTCTAGGAACTCAACTGCTAGCAGCGGGCCGCGGTCTGACCAACTGAGCTGCGCTAACTCTTTTAGAAAAGCTGCACATAACGTTTCTTGGGTAAACTTATGTAGATCATGTTTTTTGTCTCTTGCAGTTTGTATGACACGAGCTAACCAGGCATAGAGCGCGTATTGTGTAGTTGGCGACTGTGCCTCACCAGAAATCGTCCGCCTAAATGACGCAGTGCCAAAATGCAGTCCAGCATCAGAGATAAATTCTTTAACTACATCTTCTATCGTAGACCTAGTGGGGTTTGGTTTTAGATTCTCTAGCCATCCACGTTTGGTCATCTCTTTGATTGGAAATTTGGACCAATTCACATCGTTTTTCTTAGGTGAATCATCTGCCATAGACAAGCCAATGAGGGTATCTGCCGATAGTCCTAGACCGATAGAGAGTGCGCGAATCATCTGGACCGTCAGTGGCCTCTTACGGCTTAGCACTTCAGATACTCTCCCACTGGTTCCAAAATAGGGAACAAGATCTGCTTGTTTGAAATTTTTCTCATGCATCCGGAAGCGGATCGCATCAATGGGGTCGGGACTCTCCACCGGGAATTTTGTGTTTTCATAAGCCTCTAGGATGACGCTGAGAAGCTCAAGCCTGTCGCTATCGGCCGTATTGAGTGAGGGGCCACTTGCGATCAATGCTTGGACTTCTTCAAGGTAACTGTCATATTGTTCCCTTGTGCGGATGACTTTTGGTTGTTCAGTACGTTTCATCTTCAACCTTCAATTCCGTTTCGACTTTCAATTCCGTGATGAGAGCAACACCCTGCGGATAAGCGATAAGCACGTAGATCGCCCATTTGCAACTACCCACTGGAAACATGAAAACGCCGTCGCGTTGATGACGAGCGTTTGGAAACTGATCCTGTACGTCCGCGGGGTGTTTCCAGTGAGCAGCTAATACTTCCGCTGTCCAACTGCGCACCCAATTTTCGACCTGTTCTTCCTTGCTATAAAGATGACTAAGCCGGTTTCGTCCAAGCAGCCGCATATACAAACTCCCATTTTGGAGGATTATGAACTTTTTCAATGCGCGTGTAAAGCTCCCGTTTTGGGAGTTGTTGCTTTTTTCTAGAATATTATTCCTGCAAATTAAAAAAAGTAACATAACGTCCTTTATGTTACCTTTATAGCAGACCGCAAACACCTTGGTCGTTATCGGAAGACACCCATGCCCGACCTAGCTCCAATCAATGCCACTGAATCGATTCCCGCTCGCCTGATCACCGGCACCACCCCGGCACTGTTCGCCGAATCACCCAAAGCCGAAAAGCGCTTCTGGGAATTCTTCACCGCTACGATCCGCAACCCGAATACCCGGCAGTCGTATCTGATTGCCTGTTTCCGGTTCGCCGACTGGTGCGAGGTGCACGGCCAACGACTTAACAGCGTCGAGCCGATGGTGGTGGCCACCTACGTGGAGCTGCTGACACAGACCTATGCGCCTGCCACGGTCAAACAACACCTGGCGGCCATTCGCATGCTGTTCGACTGGTTGGTGGTCGGTCAGGTCGTGCTGTTCAATCCGGCCAGCTCCGTGCGCGGACCGAAACATGTGGTGAAGGTCGGCAAGACGCCGGTGCTGACGGCTGACGAGGCCCGATCGCTGATCGACGCCATCGACACAGACACACTGGTCGGTCTGCGGGATCGCGCCTTGATCGGGGTGATGGTCTACAGCTTTGCGCGCATCAGTGCAGCGACAGCCATGAGCGTGGCGGACTACTACACCCAGGGCAAACGCTCGTTCTTCCGTTTGCATGAGAAAGGTGGCAAATACCATGTCGTCCCGGCGCACCATGTCGCGCAGGACTATCTGGACACTTACATCGCCGCCGCTGACATCGAGGCGGATCGCAAAGGCCCCCTCTTCCGCTCCTCGGGTCAGGGACGCCAGACACAGTCGCTACAACCGGTGGCCATGTCCCGGCAGACCGCTATCAAGATGATCAAGCGACGAGCATTGGCTGTCGGGCTACCATCCGAGATTTGCAACCACACTCTGCGCGGGACTGGCATCACCGAATACCTGCGAAACGGCGGAGAGCTGGAGACGGCCGCGAAGATCGCCGGACATGAGTCGACCCGCACCACGCAACTCTATGACCGGACGGATAATGAGCTCTCACTCAACGAGATCGAGCGAATCCATATATGACACTGCGGTGTTCAACGGACATGCCAACCTCGAAACGACTGCAATTTATATGGATGTGGTGGGGCTGAAAGCGCGGGAAGAAATGGCGCTTACTTGGTAAATATCGCCTTGAAGTTTCTATCATGTAGGGGGCGAGACAAATAAATCTCTACCTTCAGACTCCCGAAAATACGTCAAATATACGTCAAACCCCTTCCAAACACTCCGAAACAGCGTCACCAGTGTCACCATAAGCAAACGAAGTTTGCGTGCCCTCTATGCGCTTCATCCATACTTCAGTTATGGGTATTGAATTAGAAATAAACGAAACACCGCCAACCAGTTCTGCGAAAGGGCAAATACGGGAGAAATGGGGTGCTGCTGTAGAGGGAGGTGGGCTCACAGGTTACCTGGCTCTTCCAGAAGTCCTCATTCGATCCCAGAAGCGTTTACAACTTACGTCAACTGAAATGATGGTTTTGATCAACATCCTCACGCACTGGTGGCGAGTGGACGCCAAACCGTTTCCTGGAAACTACACAATAGCCAAACGCATGGGGGTCAGTCGGCGAACTGTTCAAAGAGCTGTTAAGTCGATGGTGAACAAAGGCTTAATAAGCACAGCACCGATGATTCATACGGAAGACGATCAAACAGCAGATATTGATTGGCTTGATGATGAGAACGAAGAAGAAGACGAGGACGAGATGGCAGAAAAAGCCCTTGAGACCCCTTACAGCACTGTTCGACTGATAGATTTAAGTGGCCTTGTGGCAAGACTGAATGAGTGCGCTCTTGAACTCAGGGAATACAACGCGCGAACAGAGGCAATAAAGGAAGATTACTGAATTCTATCGTCTAGGTATTGCAGGTGTTTTTCAATTCCTAACATTTGAAGCATTCCGCGAATAGAGTTGACATTGTTCACTAGCGCGTAAAAACAAAGACGGTGCATGTCAAGCAGAGTGAGCACATCCTCTCGTAAATTCAGAGGTAGCTATAACGTAGAATGAAATGACAACGTGTTGGTCAGGGGCGACATGTTGATGAGGTACCCGCCCCACCAACGGAGTCTGAGATTGGCGTCTGGTCTCCGTTGGTGGGGTTTCCCCTTTCAATAATCATCCTAAAGAGGATAATTTCTTGAAAATTAATATCGAAAATAACCGTGACAATCACGTGCACGGCTCTGTGTTAATCGCTATCGTTTTGGCTATAGCATTAGGCGCCGTCGGTGTGGCGGCATTCATGGCATTAGCCAATTAATCTCTAAAGAGGTCTGATAGTCGTATGTGGCGGCCCCGAGCACGGGGTCGCACATTATGCCGATAAGCATAACTCAAGTTTAGCAATTGCTATACCTCCGGGTACAGATTTCTAAAGGCGATGCAGGCCCTCCCCTGCTCTGACTTCCTGAAAACGGTCGTTTGTGAGAATGCTGCACTTTCCCAAAAGCCATCCCTTTTGGAGCGGCAATTCGAGTTCTTGATGTCCCAAAACATCCAATCTCAATCAAAGCGGGACAACCTGGCAATTTCGAACCGGGAAAACCGCATCAGATCAGCCTCTGAGGGGTTAGTGTCCCACAAGCACATTGTGGGACACTGCTCTAGCTCAGGCCCCGTTTTTCAGCGCCGGAGTGCGGTCTGGGCCGACTGCAGCGTCAATCTGATTTATTGCCCTACGGAATTTCCTGTCAGCTGCCACACTTGATGAATACGGCAATCATGCTGGTAACTATGAAGGTATTCCAATGACAAAGAAGCGCACGAGTGATGATTGTGAGTTCATTTTCAACTCTGATGGCACTGTAAAAGACATCAAGGTTCCAGATCACCTCAGGCCGGATATTTCGCTTGACGACGATTGGTATAAAGACATGATGAACGATATTCGAGACAGGTTGAAAACTGAGTTTCAGGCTCGACAGCCACCTGTAATTTTAAGTGCGCAAGTGATTGATAAGATTGCTCAACGAGTCAATGCAGAAGCCAGTTACATGTCAGACGTGTCCAATGAAAGCCAGGGGCGCGGTCGACCAGTCAACATCGGTTCTGAGCTAGCTGCGGCAGGAGCACAAAAAATCGCTAAAGAGTTCAATCTTCCTGCTCAAGGTGATTGGGAAGAATCAACGACTGCTGATCTGCTAACTCTGATTGAAGAGGTATCAAGGCTTTACAAAGACCGTATGGAGCCTGCTTCCGGCAACCGCAAAGCGCGGTTGATAAAAGGAAGAAATTGGAAAATCACAGATCTATGAGCTTGATGGCTATTGACTCAACTCAACCCACAAGTAGCGGCTGATCTGGCAGTGCCCCACAAATGTATTTTGGGGCACTCCCTGACTATCAACATCGTTGTAGCAAAAACCGATTCCCATTCTTAGAAACAGTTTTTCTAGAGTTCCAATATTTTTTAAAAATAATAAACTTATCTCGCCCGCCAGTAACTTTGGTCCTTGGATTGATCGAACCAGTAGTCACGGTCGCACCAGTAGCGTTGGTTCTTGGATTGATCGAACCAGTAGTCACGGTCGCACCAGTAGCGTTGGTTCTTGGATTGATCGAACCAGTAGTCACGGTCGCGCCAGTAGCGTTGGTTCTTGGATTGATCGAACCAGTAGTCACGGTCGCGCCAGTAGCGTTGGTTCTTGGATTCGTTGTACTGATGCCTTTCTTGATCCTTAGAAAATGCAAGCGCATATTGTGAAAATGCGTTATCCCAAATGCTTGCATAGATGAAGGACTCTGGCGACTGATAAACCATGTGCCACGTCCGCGTAAATCTACACCACTAACGATTGCAACAAACATGGCGAAAGAGCCTATAGAGCGAATTTTATTTTTCATTAGTAAATTTCTCTCGCACACGTTTATTTCAATCTGCATTGAAACAGGGTTTGTGAATTACTGTCAAATTTAAAATTACCTACTAAATGCTTAACGAAAACTGAATCGAAGTGTATGTATTACTATCAGCATGACCACTCCTGTGCGACAAAAAAATGACAATTATTAATTATCAGTATATAAGCATTTGAAAAACAACAAACATACCAATTGAAAAATGAATAGTAATAGTTTTAAAGAACCGTTCAAATGGTTCTTAGTAGGTGCAATATTTTTTGTTCTGGCATGGGCAATTGGCTTTTACATACCTGGGAAGCCATCAAAATGGCTTACATTACTTCTAATAATTCTTGGTATTTTTGCGTTATGGCAGTGTTATCGAATAGCTCGAGTGTATCGAGCTAGTCATTATCTTGTTGTGGCAGGTATCAGTATTATCTTAGCTGCCCCAGTGTTTGCACAATACATATCAGCGCTTGTGGTTCTTGTTGCAAATACAGGTGCTAACTACTTAGAATTAAAATTACCTTTCGATACAAATACTGCTATTTCGCTTATCCGGCCGCCTCTTAGTTGGACCGATGGGTTTCACGCTATGGTTGGATTTGGTCTTATTGCATGGGGGTGGATGCATCGAGGGGAAACAACAACAGTCGTAATAACGAATTCAGAAGAAGAGATCACAAAGCGTATCGAAAAGCTTTAGAGGGCTAGATAGTTACTTTGCAATAGAAACTAATCAAACAGTTCCTTGGTTTTCTCCACAACTTCTAACCAAGCACGCTCAAGGATTTCTTCTGCGTTATTGATTGTAATCGTTTCTACAATATCGTTATCCGAATGCCCACTAGGCGTGCCAACTGCATCGTATGTAATACGATCGATTTTCTCGACAATCGGCGTTGTGAAACAACTAATCCACCAGTACATACATATTCGCCTTGTCGATCTGACAGTTATTCATAGGTTAACAAAATCTATCCGCCTAAAGAAACCATAGCTACATCGGTAGCTAGGTTATATATGTGAGAGCGTTGTATAGTTACCTATATGTGAATAATATTCACATATTTCAATATTTACTGATTTATACCTCTAAAAAATTCACATATGTAAAAAAAATGGGTTTTTTTGGTACTAAATGGCGCCATTTGGCATAAATATGGTTGACATTCTGCCGATACGTTGCCATATTGGCTTTACGTTGAATTGCCGTTGCTTTTAGGCGTCATCGTTTTAAATAGAGGTGGTAGTGATGAGAATTAATCTAAGGATCGGTGGGAGCGCTGAAGCCCTGCTCGTGAATCTTGCGCGTAATTTAGGCTTAACGACACGCGAGGCTGTCCTAGATTCATTAGCCATTTTTAATATGGCAGTCACCGAGGTACAAAAAGGTGGCCAGCTATGTGTCCGGGATAGTGAGGGCAATATCATGGCTATAACAACTCCAACTCTAAGCCATATAGCCAAAGAAAAATCTGCGCCTATATCTGACTTACCTGTAGGTGAGCCAGTTTCGGGCTAGAACTTAGCATGTCCAAATTCAGTTCATATTAGAACTGTCTCATGAACATGCTCTTTCCCAGAAAGAGCTTGGATACGCTGCGACGACCACAGGTTGATAGTGCCGTCACTACCTGTGCTCGGCTAGGATAATTGTCGCGCATAGGTAAAGGCCATCACCTTCGCACGCTAAAAAGGGGCCTGAAGTTCAGTCGCACACGAAAACGTACGCTAAGCCGTGACTGTCTAATAAATATAAATACTCTAGACACTGACTCAAGTACTAAATAGCTGTCTTGTATATCGACTTTCAGCAATTCGTAGACAACATTGTCTATAAATCGAATTAGGAGACAGTTTTTTATCTTTGGCGTACGTTTCCGTACCGTTGGACCTCAGACCCCTACATTGACAAGCATTTCCATATCCTCAATCATATATGGCGCGCTCCCCAGTCGCTTGACACAATTTTCATCCATACACCCAAGTGAATCCACCGTTAACCAGATGGACTGCACATCCTCGCCAGGGACATCTGGTTTCAACCATACATCTTCCCAGTCTGTATTCGGACTATCCCCCCAGTCATGCACGATATAGTAAAGCCAATTCATTGTTATCTCCAGTGCGAGTGGTAACGCAGAGTTTCTCAGTCATTAAATATTGATGACAGATCGACTAGCCCGCTATCATTAAACTCAGCTCGAATTCACTCCACCCGATAAAACAGTGATGTTCTAGATCAGGAATCTCAGGGCAATCAACTGGATATCCTGCTTCAACATATCCATAAATGAACCAATCATCTTTCGTTCCACACATGAATACTGCATCACCTGGTTGCAGTGCGCGAACAATTTCACCATGCGGTGATTCTCGTAAGTTGGCATTCTCGACGAGTATACGAGCATCTTTCTCGCATGCAAATATCTGTCCTCTATCTACTGTGGCCGAACTATTCAGGGTGCCTGCACCCTGAATAGTTGGCGCTTCGGTACGGTATAGCTTTTTATCCTCTGCCTTGTGCTCGTTTTTCAGAGAACATCCAGCAACGAATAAAATGCAAACCAGTAGCAGCTCACTAACGTGCCTTGTTTTTAAGCAGAACAAAAACATTACCTCGATTAGCCAAAAATCCCTTGCTATCCAAAGGATATCGCGTCAGGTTAACACTATCACCAACGTTTCCACCTAGAGCGTAAGCAGTGTTTCCAGTTACCGCTACAACAATGTCACTGTGACTGGCATACGCCTGATCATTAGCGCTTGATCTTTTACTTTTCGCATACGCAGAATCGTAGGTAATCCGACTCTTTCTCCACTTACCTACAATATCCCCGACCTCAGGCTTCTTATCAGTAATCCGGTAGCCCCAAAATGGGCCAGCACGATTGTTGATCTTGTCTGAGATCGCATCATTTAGATAAGTCCAATGAGCTGCAGAGTACTTGAATCCTGAATAGTTGTCTTTTACCTTTCTTACCATAAAGGAAATCGCTGCTGCTGACCACGGAACAGATCTGTCTTTTCCATCATATCGTTGGTTGATTACACTCCACATTTCACCAACATACCTGTAGTAGGGAGAAACGTGCTCTGATCCAGTGCCAAATCCGAATCTCTGCCATTGTTGATAAGCACTTTGCACCAGGCCTTCCACCGACGCACGTTCCGCCACCCTGAGGTATTTATTGGAGACGTAACATCTTCGTCGTTTAGGTCCAGCTGTCGTCCAACTTGCTTCGCACTCTACCAACACCCAATCTGAAACAGATGTTTTTTCAAGGAACTCTACAGGTGCTGCCATTCTCAACGTTCCAATTTTTGATGATGCGCTCACGCGTGGTTCGGAACGTACATTCAATGAGGTGGCAGTGACATATCGCCTGCCACTGGTAGTGATTACCACATCACTCCTTAAATGCTGCTTAGAAACGTATCCTCGCCTCACAGTACGCCCTGAAGTGGTCCAGGCAGCTCGGCAAGTGACCAATGCCCAACCAGGGTTGTAGGCATCCACAATATTTTCGACTTTATCCCCCATACCAAGGGTGCCCATAATATTGCCCGCTGCGACCTCAGGCTGTCTACGAACGTTTAGTTTGTTTGCCGTAACATATGCGGTATTCATGATTGCTTTCTCCGGTTGCATAAGCATCACATTGATGCCCACGAAACATAAAGCCGGGTAACATTGATTTTTTGCCGCTTATTGTATTTTTCTTAGGGAAGTGAAAGTGACCACAGTATCTGATAGTCTTATTTTCACGCTAATTGATGGTTGGCTAGGAGCTTTCACTTAAATAGCATGATAAATATTTTTGTTTTCCCCTCAATTAATTTGAGTTTGCTCAAGTGGCCTATGAATGCTGCGATCTACAGCTTGAAAACGATGTGTCGAACCGGTCAATGAACCGATTCATCTCACATATTAAACCCAATTGTTTCAGCTCTACATCGGGTAGCTTTACGCTCTGAATAACTCAGACGCATCGATGAAAATAGGAATCGAATCATAGCGAATAGTCCGCTGAAATAGCGCTCTTTGTAGAAGAGCGTTAGTGTGGATAACTCATTCCTTGAAAGGAAATGGATTTCCAAGAAACAATAAGATTGCGCTCTCGAGCTTACACCCGAAATGGCGCTCTCTTACCCTAAGCTGCTAATACAGAAATCACGTGATTTATTTTTGGCGTGAGAAATTCAAAACGCGTGTAAATTCATCGGTGTAGGCGTGACAGGTCCTGTTCGTTAGGTGTAGACCTGTCACACCTGTAAATTACAACGCTCTGACTACCATTATCAGCCTTAGCAGTCGGCAACTAAGCCGCTATTACAGAATGCAAAATCTTCAGTACTCATATAGCCAAGACCTTTCTCTGTCTTTATCTGGAACCACATGATTTCCAGATTCGTGCCGGATTTCACCTGTGCCAGCAATGCTGATGATGCCTTTGGACTTTGATAGATCGGATATAATTCGTTGGACGCACCTTTTACGACACCCCATTGTTTTTGATAAATAGTTTGAGTTGGTGTCTTCGCAGTTGATACATTTTCTTGTAGAGAATCCGGATTGTATGCCACTTGCGTTGGGGCCGGAATAGATTCGTTTTTAGCAGACAGCGTTGTGACCGTGGCTGTCTGCACAACCAGCCCCATCGCAAGTGCTGCTGTTACAGCCAGTGCCGATATTGGCCACGACAAAAAGTAGGCTTTGATACATCTGAGTGTAGCAGCAGAATATCGAAATAAACCCCCATGTTCTCTGGATGCTAAGGGTTCAGCGACACACTCGTTGTCAATGATGCCCAGTTTGATCAGATAATCATCATCACAGGGCTTCATACCCTTTTCGTACAACTGTTTGGCGATATCTTCATCCGACATCCCAGCTATCTCGGCTTCAAGTATGTCCATGTCACGTTGAAATTCAGCACGGCTAAAAGTGTGAGCAGATGAATTCATATATTTTCTCCCAGATTTTGGCTTTTAGAAATTCGACGTATCCTCTTTTTTGCTTTATTGACCTCTTTGACTGGAATTCCAGTTTCATCGGATATCTCAGCTGTTTTCTCGAACGAGGCCCCACCCGACTTACACACGCCTATGATATCGAATGACTTTTTATCGTCCTTTTCTACACATATTTTTTCGATTGTCTCGATGCGTGATCTATGAACAGCGTATTTTTTCTGATCAGAGTAGTCTTCCTCTGGCGTTTGCGATGGACATCGTTCCGATAGGATAGACTCGGCGTTATCAGGATCACAAGCGTCCATTGAAATGTTTCGTTTTTCACGTCTTATGTAATTGGAATAGTCACTTCTGACAATACGATTTATGTTTTTTGCCAGGGATAGGTCTCTGCGCCAAGTCCGCACACCTGACAGGAGTTTACATATTGCATCATTGACCATTGCACTAGGATCTTCGTGTGGCGATTTTCTTTTCCATCCCACCATGCCAATAGCGAATAATCTACATTCGTTGGTGGCTCGCTGCCAATCTTCTTTTGCATAGCGCTCCAACAGTTCTTTGCGTTGCCTCTCTTTTTCTTTGTCATCCATTTGTCAGCCTCCAGACAGCCTTATTGGATTCCCTCGTAGGACAGCAGGCATATCCCTGTGCCTCAACATATAAAGCTCACCAGTTCGGTTTTATATCCAAAATAAATCGCAGTAGCAGTAAGCCCCTGTAATTGTTGAAAATAATCTGACAATTTAAATTTATCTACATAAAAACACGTCGGTGTAAGCCACAAGCAATCCATATCATTTTGCACACATTGGTATCAGTGCATAATGAAAAGTAACTTTGGTGGATCATTCCTTTATCCATGACCGTCTGTTCGGCGACAATTATCCTGACCGGTTGACGACAACTCATCTACTTATCTCAACTGATGGCAATTTAAACCTCTACATCGGCTCTTTACGATTACAGACAATAACAGTCTGTGAATTGATACTAAAGGAGAGATAGCAATGAAAGCAAAAGCGTTGATTAATCTGCTGGTGCTTATCCAGCAGCTCATTGGCCCAATCACTTCGATCGTCAGAAAGTTGGGTGCCAAACGCCGAGACTGATGCCAGTGCATAGCGTTTGCTAATTGATTCAAACATTCGGAGAAACTTATGGACGCATACGAATACGACGACTGGCTAGCATTACTGGAATACATCCAGAGCCTTATTGGTCCGGTAATCGAGATCTTACGACAAATTGTTAGTTAGTTGACATCGGGGAGCTTCCCAGCAAGGGGGTTCCTCGTTTTCAATAGTGAGAGGCTGGTGAGACAGCAACGACTTCCAGCAAACATGAAATGTGCGATTTTTTAGTAACAGGTAATAAATAAAGCACTTAACTGCCTTTGATAATGATCTGCGTCATGCTGTGGACTTGGGCACTAATCACTTACAGACCTCTGGATACATGCCTCTGGATCAAACCTTGTCCAGCCTATGGGCGCCTTTTCATTGAAATTCGCCTTCTCCCAATAACGGTTCTCACGACCTAATAGCTTATCGTAATTTGCCTCGACAACTGAGGCGAATCGTCGCACAGCCCAGCAATGGTCTTTACGGTAATTGTAGGTCATTAGCACTGCCCTGACACTTACAGTTGGAACGGATTCTTTCAACCATCCGTCATAGTATTTATTTGAGATAAAGGAAGGTTGATACAACTTGTTCTCTCCTACGATATTGTTAAGGCTATCACCACCTACTTTCAGCAAATGCAATTCCTCACTCTCTATTTTAGTGAATAGATTCGCAGGATAGCCCGCCACATAAAACATCGCATCGACATCGCGAGCGATCAGCATTCCCAGAGCCTCGTACGAACCTTTGTAAACATAAGTATCTTGTTCAAAGCCGAGTTCACTGAGAATAGCGTTCGCCGTTATGTAGGTACCGGTGTCTACCCCATCAACAGCAATTTTAGACGATAGCTTTTTTAAATCATCAAAGCTCTTAATGTCCTTGCGTGCAAGGACATGTACCTCCTCGGTGTGTAGTGGAAACAAGAATCGGAGATTGTCTGTGTATTCGTCTTTTAGGCGCTCCGATTGTTCATAGTGCTGTAGCACATCGGACTGGACAAATGCCAGTTGACAACATCCATCTTCATTAAGAAGATTCACGTTAGTAATAGAGCCGTTGGTACTGGGCGTCGTATTGTTAGTTACTACACTCAAATC
>Ga0209187_1001502_pt1 | contig 26585 bp, 13 predicted proteins | sample BantaG_FD_187430 | JGI IMG/M metagenome (GOLD analysis project Ga0209187, IMG submission 187430) | Marine algal microbial communities from Bantry Bay, Ireland - BantryBay_4 metaG (SPAdes) (version 2) | ecosystem: Host-associated > Algae > Red algae > Unclassified | place: Bantry Bay, Ireland...
CTCGCCATATCAGGCAATATCTATAGGGATAGGAGGGGGTATCGCACTTGGACCTATTCAAATATTTGCAGTGACTCAGAATGCTGCAGCTATTTTCAATCAGCTAGATGCGCATTACAATTACTCGAGTATAGGCGCCACAGTACAATTTTAAAAGATTATCCATACATAAGACTTAAAAGAGCAAATAGTCCTCTTGTAGAAAGGAGTTCTTCTCAGGAATCTACCATTCGTCGATAAAAATCAACCGTTCATATAGAACTTTGCATTGTTGTAGTACTTTGTATGGCATAGTACTGTATAAATCTATATATTTGATACTGTAAATACAGACATATGAAAATAGAAAATACAAAAGCACAAATGAGGAAAGGGGTCCTAGAGCTCTGTGTTCTGTCTATCATAGAAGAGAAAGAAGCTTACCCTTCTGATATCATCGGTCGGCTGAAGCAAGCAGAATTAATCGTGGTAGAAGGGACTCTGTATCCTCTATTATCCAGACTTAAAAATGCTGAGCTATTATCTTATACGTGGAAAGAATCTAAATCTGGTCCTCCACGAAAATACTACCACCTGACTGAAGCCGGAGAGCAATTCTTAGAAAGCTTAAAGGATACTTGGAAAAATCTGACGAAAGCAGTTAATCATTCAATCAAAAAAACAAAGGCTAAAGCTAAAGCTTAATAACCCTCAGCAATATAAAATACAGAAAATGAAGAAAACATTGAATATAAATTTAGGCGGTTACCCATTCACGATCGATGAAGATGTATACCAAGACCTGCATAAATACCTGAATACCATCAAAAGGCACTTCTCTAAAAGTGAAGGCGTAGAAGAGATCATGACAGATATAGAAGCCAGAATGGCCGAACTCTTTACCGATTCACAAGGAGAAAGACATATTATCGAAAACAAGGATCTTGACAAAGTGGTCAGCATCATGGGTACTCCAGAGCAATTTGGTGCTCATGTATCACATGAAGAGCATGAAGAAGAGTATGAGAGCTACAGGTCCTATGGAGAGATTAAGACTGGCAAGAAATTCTACAGAGATCCTGATCATAAAGTCATTGCAGGAGTGTGTAGTGGTATAGCTGCTTATTGGGGCATCGAAGATCCGATATGGGTCAGACTGATTTTTGGGCTTTTACTATTTTCTGGTATTGGGGCATTTCCATATATCATTCTATGGATCGTAATTCCGAAAGCTAAGACAGCAGGGGATAGACTGGCTATGAGAGGTGAGAATGCCAATGTCGAGAACATAGGTCGCATCATAGAGGATGAGATTGATGAAATGAGTGATCGCATCCACGAAATCAAAAATGACTATTTTCAAAAAAAAAAGATAATGCGATAAATGCTTCACTTTTTACAAACCTGAGTCACTTGCTCAGCTTCTTACTGAAATCAAGCCTCAGAGTCGTATCAGGTATCATCAATGTCTTCCTAAGCATCTTTGGCTATCGTAAACTTCATATGTAATGACACTATTCCTCTTCAGCATTTTTCACTACTTCAGAAGCAAGCGGCGGCAAGAATTCACCCATATAGACTAAAGTCGAAGGTCCAGAGACCGCCATGGTAGTAATATCTGCCGTGATGACTTTATAAGCATCCTCAGTCACTAAGAACAGAGGAATAGAATTTTTCAAAGATTGTATGCTGTATACTGCTTCTTTTAATTCATCCTGATCAGCTACTTCTAATTCGTGTATATCCGTTTCTTGTCTTGCGATTCTATCCAGACTATAATAGTCATCTGTAGAGCTAAATAGAGCATCAGGAGAAAAATCAGTTTGGCTTGTGATCTCAGAGGAGGATGGTAATCGGAATGCGCCATTTTCGCCAAACTTTGCAGCAAATTTATCGATAGCAAAATTATTCACATCGACATTACTCGTCATCGCCAATAGATTACCTACATCTCCTAATTCTATAATATCCTTGAGGTCATCAGAATAGATATTCGTATTTATTGCAGTCAAGCCAGCTTTCTTAGCATAGTTTACATTGCTAGGGTTCGTGTCTACAAGGACTACATTTAACCCATTATCCTTTAGATATTTTCCGATTAATCTTGAAGCTTTAGTTGCACCTATGATTAAGAACCCATTACTCTTAGAGGAGAGCACCCCAAGAAATTTAGCGACCAGACCAGCAGTCGTCGCATTTAGCAGTACTGTCCCCAGTACGACCATGAAGACCAGTGGCGTGATCCATTCGGCTCCATCTATCCCTTTATGTACGAGCTTGAGCCCGAGATAAGAGGCTATGCCAGCTGCTACGATTCCACGAGGACCTACCCAGCTGACGAATAGCTTCTCATTAGTATTAAGATTAGACTTATAGGTACTTGAGAATACACTTAATGGTCTGACCACCAGTATGATTAATCCGAGTAGAAGTAGAGGCTTCCAGTGCATCAGCTGCTGTAGCTCACTTATGTTAATATTGGCTGCAAGCAGAATGAATAGTATAGATATCAAGAGAATGCTGAGCGACTCCTTGAAATATTCTATCTCCTTAATATGCGGCACTTCGATATTACCCAATACCATTCCAGCTACGACGACTGTCAGCAGACCTGAATCTTTCTGAATCAGATCAGATCCGACGAATATCATAAGCACGAAGGCCAATGTAAATATGGTAATCAGATAGTGTGGTATCCATTCTCGCTTGAGAAATTCTCTCAAAAATCCAGCTGCCATAAATCCTATACTGGTCCCGATCAGACATATCTTGATAAAGTGTATCAAAGCAAAAGAAGTAAAATTACCATCACCTTCCATGTGTGCGGATATGATAAACTCATACATCAATACAGCGACTAAAGCTCCAATCGGATCGATCAAAATCCCTTCCCACTTTAGAATATTAGCGACATTTTTATCAAGAGATAGATTACGTAGTATGGGCGCGATCACGGTCGGACCAGTTACAATAATTAATCCTGAGAATAAGAAGGATAGTGGTAATGAAAGTCCAATGATAAAATAAGTCAAAAGTCCAGCAGTCACAAAAGTGATGGCAGACCCTAATGTAATCAGTTTCATAATACTAGACCCTACGCCTTTGAATTCATCTTTCTTAAGTGTCATACCTCCTTCGAAAAGGATGATCCCTATGGCTAGCTCTACAAAGTGTATAAGGTGATCCCCAGGGAAGAGGCCATGATGCCCATCCCATGTCGGATTGATCAGCTTTACTCCCTCTCCCCATAGCGTAGCTAAGGGTCCGACTAATAGGCCGATAATAATCAGAGGAAGGATAGCTGGAATTTTTAATCTCCATGCGATCCACTGAGCTAATATGCCTAATATAATGATACTTCCTATTTCAACCATAATGTATGATAATCTCTAAGATCCAAAGATATGAACTGATTAGATAATCGCAAGTTTAGCTCTTATCGATATGAGCCTATAATCTTAGACGAGAAGTTAACCATATAGATACGAAATAAGTTATCTTTTGAACTAAAGTATCCTTATTCATTGAGATTCGTAAGGTTATATTGGCAAATAGCTTGACCCTATTCCTTAAGCTAAATCTACTGAATTCATTGAAATACTGATGCTATTGAATACCGATAGCTATTCGTAGGAAAATAGATCGAGTATAATGCCCGCAAGAAATAGGTTTGCTGATTTAACAGTCCCAAACCAATTTCTCTTCGGTGTACTATTCTTATGATTTAGAAAAAATAGTAGATAAAATGAAGAGCATATAGAAGTGTTTTTTGCTATGCCTGCTTTTAACAGTACATTTGCCTTCTTTTTGAGAATATGGGTTTTAAAGAAGAAATAAAGAAAAGACGAACATTTGGAATCGTCTCGCATCCAGATGCTGGAAAGACGACACTGACGGAGAAATTATTACTGTTTGGTGGTGCCATCCAGATTGCTGGTGCAGTCAAGTCTAATAAGATCAAGCGTGGTGCTACGTCTGACTTCATGGAGATAGAGCGGCAAAGAGGTATCTCTGTGGCTACTTCTGTGATGGCATTTAAGTATGATGGCAAAAAGATTAACATTTTAGATACACCTGGACACAAGGACTTCGCAGAAGATACATACAGGACACTCACTGCAGTCGATAGCGTCATCGTCGTCATAGATGTGGCGAAAGGTGTGGAAGAGCAGACTGAGAAGCTGGTGAAAGTATGTAAGATGAGGAAGACGCCTATCATCGTATTCATCAATAAGCTCGATAGAGAAGGAAAAGATGGCTTTGACCTCTTAGATGAGATAGAGGAGAAGCTAGGCATCAATGTCTGTCCACTCAGCTGGCCGATAGGAATGGGTCAGAGATTTCAGGGAGTGTATAATATGTATGAGAAGAATCTCAATCTATTCAGCGCTCATGGTAAGCAGAGTACAGAAGATCTGACAAGTATTGAAGACTTAAGTGATCCGCTTTTAGATGAAAAAATAGGGGCGGCAGCAGCGAAAGAACTGAGAGATGAGACTACGATGATCAAGGAAGTGTATCCACAATTTGATCGAGAGTACTACTTAGAGGGCATGATGTCACCCGTATTTTTTGGTAGTGCTATTAATAATTTTGGAGTCAAAGAGCTGTTAGATTGCTTTGTGAATATTGCCCCATCGCCACTTCCAAGAGAAACCGAGCAGCGTATCGTAAAGCCCGATGAAAAGGAATTTTCAGGATTCGTATTTAAGATTCATGCGAATATTGATCCCAAGCATAGAGATAGAATCGCCTTCCTTAGAATTTGCTCCGGCACTTTCGAGAGAAATACTAACTATCAGCATATCAGATTAGAACGAAAAATAAAATTCTCTAATCCGACATCTTTTTTAGCCTCCAGAAAAGAAGTGATTGATAAAGCATATCCAGGCGATATCGTCGGTCTATACGACACTGGAAATTTTAAAATAGGCGATAGCCTGACTGAAGGAGAAATTCTTGAATTTAAAGGTATTCCGAGTTTCTCACCAGAGCAATTCAGATTTGTCAATAATGCTGATCCGATGAAGTCTAAACAGCTAGAGAAAGGCATCAAGCAGCTGATGGATGAAGGTGTAGCGCAGCTATTCATAAAAGAGAGTAACGGTCGAAAAATCATAGGTACTGTGGGTGCACTACAGTTTGAAGTCATACAATATCGGCTGAAGCATGAGTACGGAGCCAGCTGCTCTTATGAGCCTGTCAGACTTCATAAAGCGTGCTGGGTAGGATTCGATAGTCCCGAAGCACGTAAAGAATTTATCAGTAGAAGGAAGAAAGACCTTGCGCTGGATAAAGAAGGAGAATTAGTCTATCTCGCCGAGACGGCATGGGGACTAAAGACGGTGCAGGAAAGCCATGAAGGTGTCCAGTTTTACTTTACGAGTGAGAAGAGAGAAAGCTCTATTTCTTAGTCAGATGTTCTAAATAACGACTTCATCGAATACCAAACGTACTTAAAAATAAACCTTCATTTGTTGTTTACTTTTTTAGTCTCCTCGTTGAAAATACCTGCCTATGCCGATAGGCAAGCTCGCCATGTCTAAGGTTATGCCTGCGTTTTTAGCCTTGCCCCTTAGAAAAATATCCTTTTAAATAAACAGCTCATTCTCAAGTGCATCTGGTATATATTTTACGCCTGAATCTGATAATGATTTTTCATGTTTCACTACTGACTCTTATGAGGGCATCATCATAAACGAAATTCGCTACTGATAATGCGCAAGCGAATCAATGGTCTATACAAGATGTGACTTCCACACCTGACTTAGTTAATACATTTTAACTATGTCAAGATGTGATTACCGAGTCTAATTATCCTAATATCATATCTATATTTACATTCTCCTTTAGAGAAGTATAGAGTATGGTCAAATACTTCTTCCAAAATATATCTTCACTACTTCGATGCTAAACGTCCATTTATTGAATGACGACAAATCTAGTCATCATATACTTAATAAAATTCTATCTGTATTTATCTACTGTTAGACAGACCGAATAAATAGTGTCAACTACTATAACATGATAGCTAAGAGCTTTCCTATATGTTGTAAATAAGATGTAATAATATTGTAGACTATTTATAGAGCTAAAACCTCAAGAAATTAAAATATTTTTGGTGCGTTAGACTTATTTATTAACCAATAAATTTAAAGACATGCCTGGAGTAAGTTCAATGGAGACTAGTTCTTCTATTGTAGATACGATTCAGCTATTCATCATCTTTTTGATGAGTGCATTTTTTGCAGTATCCGGCACATTCGGATAAGCAGATTTTTAATATGGCATCAAAATGAATAAATCACCTCTCAAAGTCGAAAAATAAACATGTGGGTGTTTACTCTCTTCCATTCATTTTGATGCATTTTTAATAAGTACCAATTCCTCTTTTTATTTTCAAAGAGTTCTTAATTGAATTTGCGGAATCGAAGACTCTATTTCTTCTTGCCGTTATCTTTCTTTATATCCTTTCCATTGTCCTTCTTTAAATCTTTCACTGCATCTTCCACATCTTTAGTTGCCTTCTTTTGAGATGTCTTTATCTTTTTTGGTAGTAGCTTTTAGCTACATGTTCATGTAGAAGGAGTGGAGTTTACTCAGTAACAAGAAGTGACATAATGCCATTTGGATCACATTGAACTTACCTTAGATCAGGAGTGCTATATCAGGAGCCAACGAGAAGAAAAAGCATCATATCTTTTAAATACATTATCATTGTGTAAACACCCATAAGGCTTGAGAGTCTATAAAAAATCGGGTTCAAAATTGATTTGAGATTTAGAAATAAGCTTAATACCTGCATATTATTTTTAAATTGCCAATAGTTTACGCGATTTTAGTTATACCCTAAATATCTCAACCCTTAATAACAACCTCCACCCCTGTATGCCTATATGGTATGTGCCTCTTTCTTATTTTAGGAAACAGCGCATGTTTGATATACCATTGTTATAAAAGCTACCGTCAAAGCACTTTGCAAATGTGTAGTTGTCCATGGATTCAATACGCTAGAACCATTAAGCTCAAATCATTGATAAGCATTTTAAGTTTATGCTCCTGTGTCAGCATGTATACCCTAAATTCACAAGCTGCACTTGATCCATCTGGTACAGAAAAAAATGTCACGGACACAGTAGAAATGTATAGGCTATACCATCTCGCAGAAGACAGCCAAGAGTCAGATTCACTTGCATCATTTCTTCATGCTTACGAGGGATTAGCGTTGGCCGCAAGCAACAACAATACTGAGTGGCAGTCTAGAATGCATCAATTAGTTGGCCAATTGATGTTTACTGCCAATCAGCCTGATTCTTGTCTGCATCATTATGAGCAAGCACTGGCTGTTGCTGAACAAACTGGTGCAAAGAGAGAAATAGCCAAGAGTAATTTCTTATTGGCTAAGTGTCATGCTTACTATTTTTCCTCTTTTGCCATCGCATTTAATTTTGCTTTAGATGCCTTGCATATTTGGGAAGAATTAGGAGAAAAGCCTGAGATTGTGGCCTCTTACTACCAGCTATCTGAATTATTATATAACCAAGAAAAGCCTCAGGAGTCTCTGGAGTATGCCTTTAAAAGTGAAGTGCTGGCAGAAGAAATCGGAGATACTGATGGCTTATGCGGAGCCTACTACGCCATAGGCTATGCCTATTTACAATTGGGAGAGGCTGCTAACGCGATTCCTTATATGGAAAAACTACTTGCAGAAAGACGCAAACAAGGTGATAGCAACCAAATAGTCACTGCACTCAATGCTCGGGGCAACGCCTACAAAAACAACCAAGAGTATGAAAAAGCTACCATAGATTATGAAGATGGATTGGCGCTGGCAAGACAGATTAATTATCAAAGATATATCCCTGTGTTCATAAATAATATTGGGCACAATTATATGTTGCAAGAGGATTATGCCAATGCATTACCATATGTCAAAGAAGGCATGGGCATCATGGAAAAGGCTGGTCAAAATGTGAACGCGGTCGAGGGTTATCAAAACCTATACAAAATTTATGCTGGACTTGGCCAGTTTGAAAATGCCTATGAGTATCAGCTTAAGTACAATGCAGCCAGAGATTATGCATTCACATTGGAGAAGGAAAGCATCTCAGCAGATCTACAAACTAAGTATGAGACAGAGAAAAAAGAATTGACCATCAATCTCCAATCTCAGCAAATAGAACAACAAAAAACCAGACAGTGGTTCTTCATGGCTTTTGCAGGTTTATTGGGCATATTCTCGCTCGTGTTATATCGGAACTATGCAACGAAACAAAAACTAAATAAGCAATTGGAGTCTTCCAATGAAGAACTGGAAACAAAAAACCAGCAAAATGAATTGTTGTTAAAAGAGATTCATCACCGGGTTAAAAATAATCTCGAGGTCGTATCCAGTTTGTTGGACCTACAGTCCAGACAACTTCAAGATAAAGGTGCCAAGAGTGCTATGCTTGAAAGTCAAAACAGGGTGCAGTCCATGGGCATCATTCATCAAAAACTGTATCAGGGAAAGAATCTGGCAGCCATTGAAATGAAAGATTATTTTATCAATTTGGGTGAAGGCGTTTTAGATTCTTATGGCAAAACAGAGCAAGTACATATAGACTATATGATGGATGAGATGGAGCTGGATGTAGATACGGCTATACCTATTGGTTTAATCGTCAATGAATTATTGACTAACGCTTTAAAGTATGCTTTTACCGACCAATCAAATCCTAATATCCAGATCCAACTTGAAAGAATGCAGGACACATCTCTTCAACTCAAGGTTAGTGATAATGGCATTGGTAAAACAGATAGTGATATTGTAAAGGGCACCGGATTTGGTAGTCAGCTCATACAATTGCTGACTGACCAATTAGAAGGAGCTATGAATTACGTTAGCGATCAGGGCTCGCATTTTACATTTTTATTTAAACCTGTGGGTACATGAACGATCCTGTAAAGATATTGATTGTCGAAGACGAAATGCTGATAGGGGCCAAGATATCCATGCTCTTATCTGACATGGGATATGAGACACTGGGCATTATACCCAGCGGTGAAAAAGCCATAGCCTTTATAGAGTCGGAAAAGCCAGATATTATCTTGATGGATATCGTACTCAAAGGAAAATTAGATGGCATAGAAACGGCAAAAATCATCCACAAGACCAATGATATTCCCTTTATCTATCTCACATCTAATACAGATGATCATCACTTCAATCGATCAAAATCAACGAGGCCTTTCGCTTTTATATCCAAACCCTTTAAGCGCTTAGACTTACAGCGAGCGATAGAGTTAACGCTTGCTCATCTGACAGAAGAACAAACCACTATACCTGAAAATGATACACTGCCTGACATTCTAGATGATCGCCTATTTATCAAGGACAGAGGTAGTATGAAAAAAATCCTGATCAAGGACATTACCCATATCGAAGCTAACGGTAATTATTGCACAATACATTGCTCTTCGAGCAAGAGCTCTGTCACCATTACGCAGATCTTAAAAAACTTGGAAGAGCGATTGCCTTCAAAACATTTCTTACGCATCCACCGCTCCTATATTGTCAATTGCACTCGCATTGATTCCATTACAGACATTCATGTGATCATTGGCAAACATAAAGTCCCCTTGAGTAAAAATTTCAAACCAGAATTGCTGCGCAGATTGAAGACCATCTAAATCCTTCATTTAAAATATCCACCCCTTCATACAGTTTTAGAGGGCCTTCGTACTGAATGCCTTTTCTGGATAAGCTTTAAATCATAATTTGATCTAAATCATCAGTCTTTTTGAATGAAAGCATTCGTGTACAGACTGATAATAGACAGTCTCTACTGCTGGCGAATGCAATTTCCAAATTTTAATAATGCATGAAGGCAAAATTACCACCATTAAAAATTGTTTATCCCGATTATAGATCATTTATAGCCAGTTTATTAGTTGACAGTTTACACAATCACTGTAAAAAAAGCACTGATCGGAGCGGAGTCTTTCCATGACTACGGCTGGTCACTCATTGCTCGAAATAGAGCAAATTAAAACTCTTAACCACAATATAAATGAAACACAACATCTCTAATCGTGAATCTCAGGTTCTACACTTGATCGCTCGCGAAAACACAACTTCAGAAATAGCTTCCATACTCTTTCTGAGTCCGTATACAGTCTTTGATCACCGTAAATCTCTATTAAAAAAACTGTCTGTTCGAAATACTGCTGGCCTTGTCCGGAGAGCATTCGAGCCTGCCGGCAGGCAGGCTTGGGCTGATACCTCTGCAAAGTGAGATGACTTCACAAGCGACCCTATTAACCAGCGGATCACACTTCACCTCATAATGGTGAAAAAATAATGAGCTCTTATAACATCGGAGATTTCACTAAAATACTAGAGAACTGTGGTTTCTTCTTAGCCCATCGATCTTATCTGATCAACCTCTCTAAGATCAAACAATATCAGAAAAACGGTACCATCATACTTGATAACAATATGGCAATTCCCCTGGCAAGACGAAGGAAAGAAGAATTTTTGGAAATAATAACCACTATTTAACAGAGCACATCTTACCGCTTATTCCCCTATACTGTCCGTTTATGCCATAATACGACCGCTCGTCCAATGACCCTTTGATCCACTTTACTTCCTTAATATCTTTATTGTAAAATTAGTATTCGGTTGATATATAGAATTAGACTGAAGAGTAAGTCCCTAATTCTTTACTGCTGAGACACCGTTTGGCTTATTTGAACCACAAGAGGCTAATTTCCAAAGTACAAACGCACTTTTTAACTATAATGATAGTTGGAAACAGACATTCATAACACAGTAACAAGTAGTCTAACGTCCTACATGAGTCAGATACAGATCTGGCTCATGTTTTTTTATACATAGCATAACACGATACTTCTGTTTTGTTAAACGATTGGTTTTTAATGAATAGTCAACTCGCAATCCCCCTATGCTCTTCTTAATAATTATAGCTTATACCTTTATCCTTAAATCTTAAAACCAGCCTGCCAGCAGGCTGGTTTATTAACACTAAACTTCTAACCACAAAATCATGAAAACAAAAATATTACTCTATCTCCTGCTCAGTCTCATTACAACTCATCAGCTGGTAGGGCAGGTGACGAACCCAGTTAAAAACTGGCAAATTAATGCAGAAAAGGCGACATTCACATTTGGTAATGAGTCTGGCAATTGAGAAATAAGATTCGGAATTGGTGTAGAACCAAGTTTAAATAATCAATTTGATGTCGTAGACCGCGATGAGTTCTATAAATGGGATAGGTTTTGTAGTCCAGGATGCTCAGAATCGTTAGGAAATAAAAAGTTACATACAAATTCAACTACCAATAACGAAAAGATCGACGTATATGCAGAATGGTGGGAAGGTGACAGTGGGCCTGCGGATATTTTTAACGGAGGCGATGATGATTATGGTGAGCTTAGACAATTAGTGAATCTTGCCGTCAGTGGTGCAGACTTGCCAAATCAACGTAAATTAATATCATTACCAAGTACAGCTGGAAGTGCAGAAAGTGTGGATTTATGGCACAGGTGGAGTTATAGACATGGCAGAAAGTCAAGTCCTCTTGATTTTGGTATTGTCAGGACTGTTGATGTGACGAGGGGTCATTTTAACAGTAATGCAGTAGCTTCATCAGGATGGGATAATGTTATTGGCTATGAAAATAATTGGACTGAGGATATCGGGCCTGATGTAACCTATAAATTCGAAATCAGAGATAGTGCACAACTTGTAGATATCGACCTCGCTGTTTTTAATTTCTTCGATGCAAGAATGAGTTTATATAAAGACGGTTTCACTCCCGATAAAATAGCTAATGTTGTTGCTACTAGCTCAAGCACTGGATCCATCAATCAAGAATTGTGTTCGGGTGTATATCTAATCGTGGTAGATGGAATTAACCCAGCTAGGCTTTCAGGTAGATTTACATTATACGTATCAGCATCGAATAGTAATCTCAATCCAGGATCAATCAGCTATAATGGCCCATCACAACTATGTGAAACTGTACAAGTGCCTGATATCATCTCTTCTGCTCTAGGAAGTTCAACAATATATACGAATCCAAATATCACATACAAGTGGCAGGAGTATAATGGAGTTGTGTGGGTAGATAAAGGATTTGGGCCTGATCTTGAAAATATTGGACCTATGGGAACATCCGCAAGGTCTTTTAGACGAATAGCAGTTGGGTGTGGTGTCGAACGATCCTCTAATGTTATTAATATTGGATATATAGACGCAGAATTGGAGCCTGGTTCTATCGCTTTTTTAGACATAGCTCTTTCCGATGAAGTTGAAAGTTATACCATTCCACTTCAATCAAGTAATTCTAACAATCAATTTGTATTTCAATCCTTAGGTACAATATTAGGAAATGCAGATGATGCAACTGGAATGCCGTCACCTATCCTAACAGCATGGGAAATGAAAGGGCCAAATGATTCGGAATTTGTAGAGATGACGGCTGCCTCCAGCGGCATCCAAAATTGGGATTTTATGCAGACGTCAGAATTTATGATGGCTGGCACCTACAAAGTCAGACGGAGAGCAGAAAATACCTGTGGATCAGTTTATAGTAATGAAGTTACCATATTTGTTCAAGGACAACTTGGTAGTATCTTAGGGATGGTAACTACGCCTAATGGCGCACCTGTTATAGGGGCAACAGTGACAGCAATGCTCAATAATCCGGATGATATACAAGGTGCTGCATATACGACAAAAACATATACAGCGATGACGGGTAATCAAGGGTTTACTATTCCAGATATGTATTTTGGGTCCAGCATTGCGAATCCTGCTGATGTAGCTACCTTTACAGTGATTCCTAGTTATACTGTGAATGGAACAGTCCATACATTTAGTCCAGCAAATAGAATAGTTAATATTCAAAAGTCGGTGCCAAGTCTGACACAGATTAATTTTGTGGATCAGACCTCTTTGACGGTATCAGGAAATGTGTCTCAACTACTTGATGGTGTGTCTTGCGGTATGGATACGGTCGCTATTCTTTTAGGGATTAATGGAAGTAATCCTGTCCCTATCGATTCTACTGATGCCAATGGCGATTTCATGATCAGTCTTGATAGTCCTGGAGACTATGTGATTGAAGCTAAATATAAGAATCACAGCTTTACTTTAGACTATCAGAATTATAATTTCGGTGAAGAATTTTTGATCAATCAGGACATTACAGGATTTGATTTTAACGCTGAGACAACTCATACGATATCAGGTAAGCTCAGTGATGGATGTGGTGCTTCTATTGGCGAAGCCACAGTGATCTTCCAGGGATTTAACTGCTCTACGTTTAAAAAAGAAGTTACGACTATCAATAATGGAAACTTCAATGTGACCTTGCCTGCCAGAGAATATAAGATTTTCGTAGAAGGTCATCCTGACCCATTAGTCAATGCTTTTTTTACAGCTTCAGAATATGTAAATTTATCAGAGCGTGATACTAGTAATTTCCTTTTAAAGTATAGAGCTCAGCCAGTCGTGAGCATCTCTGGATTGCCAGCTGACCTCGGTTGTCCTGGAGAGTATGCTAATGTGCCAGAGATAGAGCAGATAGTGCAATATCCCTATGAGATCCAGATCATGGAACTTAAGTTAGATAATGATAATAATCCTGCAAATACACCTCCTGCAAATACCTGCCCTGTAGATACAGGTATTGTAAAATTCATTGATGACATAGGCAATAGAGGATTAGTAGACATAGCGTTTGTGAATGGAATCGCCTATGATACCATTACAGGAGGTGATCCTAACTTGATCGCGCCACACTTGAAGACCATATCAATGATCGCACAAGATACAGTAGCAAAGACTATGGATTCAGCGCCATTGGAGAAACAAGCATTGGTCACAGGTATACGATCTACAGCTTCTAATTTTGATTTGGTCACTCCAGAATTACCAATGATGATCCTGAGAGACCCTCCTGGCGACGCAAGTTCAAGTATCATATCAAAAGGGACTACACTCGAGGTAGGTACTCGAACCTTTGTCGCAAAATCAGATAGTGAAAACACATGGGGTAATGTAGCTGCTGGGGTTGAATTTGAAGTCGGTATCGGATATATGGTAGAGACTTCCATTTGGGCTGATATTCAAACAGACATTCAATACGGTACTCGGAATGTGGATACCAAAGAGCAGATCAGGAGCACCACGTTCACAGAGGCTTTTTCTACATCGAGTAATCCTGATATCATTGGCAGCCAAGGAGATATTATTATCGGAGCCAGTCAAGTATGGGCTTATAGCCAGGCAGATGTTATTTCTCTTGATGGCTGTACCGCATCTAAAACCCAAGAACTCATTACAGCACCAAAAGCAGTCAATACCAAGTATATCGTCAGAGAAGGGTTTATACGAGATGTGACGATTCCTAGTCTGCAAAAGAAAGTAGAAAATCCACCTAATGTTGATAGCATTCCGTTTTACATGGATCAAATCCAAATATGGCAGAATATTTTGGATCGAAGCCAAGAGCTCAAAGACAATGCAGTCCCATATCAATCAAGTAATCTGGGTCAAGCGAATACACCAAATGTTCCCGGATTTCCAAATCGAATTACATTCTCGGGAGGACTGACAGCTGAATACCAAATTACCGCCAGCTCTTCTGATGTCGTGACGACTGAATTCCTGACCGAAGTCAATCGGGATATTGCTACCAATCTCGGATTTGAGATAGCCGGTGCCGGTCTTTCTGGTGGTGTATTGGTTAAGATGAAAACTGAAACAGGAAAAGTCAACTCATCGACTTCGCTTTCATCAGTTACGACTGGTTTTACCTTGGCTGATGATGACGCACGTGATGGATTTCTTGTTGAAATTCTTGCAGACCCTGTTTATAATACGCCCGTATTTAATCTAATCTCGGGCCAAACATCCTGTCCTTGGGAACCTGGTACATTTAAGCGTGATGATCCCCAGATCATAGCGCTGAATTCGATAGAAACAAATATTCCTAACGGTTCAGAAGAAACCTTCACTTTAGAACTAGGGAATAATAGTGAGACAGGAGAAACTAGAGACTACTTGGTTAGACTTAAACAGAGTAGTAATGATGGCGCTTTAGTCACTGTGGCTGGACAAGATGCTGGAAATGCAGTGTTATACGAGGATATTGCTTTTGGTGGAACGCAAAACATCACAGTAAAAGTCTCGCAAGATGATCCAAATAAATTCTCTTTTGAAGGGCTGGAATTCTTAGCCTATGAAAATTGTCCTGATCCCAACATCACTGATGAAGCATTAATCAGTGCATTCTTTCAGGGACCTTGTACAAATATTACATTATCAGTACCTGATCCGATGACTGAATGGGTCTATAATTCTAATTCTGCAGGAATGACCCTTACGTTTAATGGATATACTAAACCAGGCCTTGACGAAGTCCGCATAGATTATCAATTGATAGGAGAATCAAGCTGGGTGAATGCTATTGTAATTCCTGCAGCACAAGTGTTAAACAACGTTCCAGCTGCTGCCAATCTTGGGACTACTGTGCAAGTAGATTTAGACGATATCCCAGATGGAGAATATGCGATAAGAGTGACTGCTGTGTGTAATAATAACATCAGTAATTTCTCACTCAGGAGTACAGGGATTAAAGATACCAGAGCACCTCAGATCTTTGGTCTTGCGAATCCTGTAGATGACATATTTGATATAGGTGACGAGATTAGTGCTGTATTTGATGAAGATGTTAAGCCGATTAATCAGTCTGATGCTGACGTGAAATTTTACAGACTGGATGGTGCGAATGGTACCGAAATGGAATTAAGTACCACTTTTACACTTGCATCTGATCGAGCCTCTATCGTACCGAATCAAGTTATCTCACCACCAACAGCACCAGGGGCCTACAGAGTCGTAATGACAGGCATCGAAGATTTATATGGTAATGTGGCAGAATCTATGTCATGGACCTTTATCACTCCAGGTTATGAATCGCCAGTGTGCAACGACTCATCAGATCTCGACAATGATGGAATAAATGCATGTGATGATCTCTGTCCGTATGATAGAGATACTGCCTTAGATTTTCAAGACGATGGCCACGCTGCAGGAAACACTTCTGATTATGTAGAAGTACCACACGCACCAGAATTTAATTTGACAGATGGAGATTTTACTTTTGAAGCATGGGTAAATCCTAATCTTAATGACGGAGAATTTAAGACGATCATATCAAAAGGACATGGTTTCAATCTACAAACAAACTATATTTTTGGGATCGCGGGGGTTAATAACACCATTAACTTTGCTCCTGGGAGACTGGGGTTATCTTTTACCGACAGTCTTTCTTCACAATGGCAGTTTAGCAATACAGCTATTCCACAAAACACTTGGACTCACGTAGCAGTATCTGTTGATCAATCTGACGGGAATATCGTTGCAAGCTTCTATGTAAATGGGATAGCAGATGGTGTAAGGTCTTTTTCACTTGGTACATTGTCCAATGGAGACACAAACTCACTTTTTATTGGTAGACAAGGGTTTGCGTGCCAATGCAACTTCTACGATGGCATGATGGATGAAGTTGCCATCTGGGATAAAGCTTTGCCTGTACAAGATATTGCTGCATCCATCATAGCACCATATACAGGGACAGAAACTGACTTGATTGCCTATTACGATTTTAATGATGCCGATGCTTGTGCTGCTAATGGTGCTAATACGATATTAGCTGATGTGGCGAATAGTCATAATGGTACATTGATCAATTTTGATTTATCTACAGCTTGCACTTCTAACTGGACTTCTGGACGTAATCTTGGTAGTTGTTCTACTGTAGCATGTCCTCCAAGTTTGGCTTTAGATAATACTCAAAATACAAATGCAGCATATGAATCCGGTGGCACCATCATGTCAAGTCAGATCATCAATTCTCCATCAAAGGTGGACTATGATGCGACAACAGAGATCTCCCTATTAGATGGCTTTGAGGTGAAAGTGGGAGCTATCTTCCATGCCTATATTGATGGCTGTGGAGAGAATCAGTAAATGACATTGAATACAATAACTCTGTTCACCTAATGCAATTCAACATCAATTAATGATAATCCAAGCATCACTCAGTCTTTGAACAACTGAGTGATGCTTCTTTTAAAAAGCGAATACATGGCTTCCATCTTGATGCATCAACTATTTGGAGCAGATCGATTAAAATTTACATTTCAATGTGTTCGGCGTATTGAGGTGATGCATTGTGAGTTAGTCAGAATCTCCTGATAGAATTTTAGAGCTACTATTTTGTGTTTTATTGTATTAATTAGCTCTTACTGATTGTTGTGGATCGGTAAGGGCTTTTTTTTGTCAAGCATCTTGGATCTGATCTGAGTTGCTGATATTAGTTAGAAGGATACTTATAACATCTGTATTCGTATGACATCTAATCAGTGATAATGAGTTCACATATTATAACTCTATAAATAAAAGACGACCACACTTAAGAAATTACTAATCTTTAAATTATTTCTTCTTGCCGTTATCTTTCTTTGCATCCTTGCCATTATCTTTCTTTAGATCTTTAACAGCATCTTCTACATCCTTAGTCGCCTTCTTAAGCTTTGACATGTCTTTATCTTTTTTGGCAGCAGCTTTTGGCTTTGCTTTTTCCACTTTTGGTTTGTCTACGGAAGCTCCAGCTTCTTCACTGAAAGTGAAGCCTTTTTTATCTGTTCCAATATAGATTTTATCCCCTGCGACTACTTTCCCTGATAGGACTTGCTTAGAGAGTTCGTTGATGATTTCTTTCTGGATAACCCTCTTTAATGGTCTTGCCCCGAATTGAGGATCATAGCCTAAATCTGCCAGTAAGTCCATAGCTGATTCTGTGAATTCTATACTGATATCTTGCTGAGCCAGATTCTTATAGATTTTCTTTAGCAGTATTTTAGCGATCAGTTTGATCTCAGCTTTAGTGAGTGGCAAGAACATGATCTTCTCATCGATACGATTGAGAAATTCTGGTCTAAGATTTTCTTTCAGCATATCGAAGACTTCCATCCTAGTCGTCTCTATGATCTCACCTCTATGATCATCTCCTACAGCTTCTAAGTCCTCAAAGTTTTCCAGTATGACATCAGCACCCATATTAGATGTCATGATGATGATCGTATTCTTAAAGTTAGCTTCTCTACCTCTATTATCTGTCAGCCTTCCATCATCTAATACTTGTAGTAGTATATTAAATGTATCTGGATGTGCTTTTTCTATTTCATCTAACAGGACGATAGAGTACGGGCGTCGTCTGACGGCTTCTGTCAGTTGTCCACCTTCATCATAACCCACATATCCTGGAGGCGCTCCTACCAGTCTAGATACAGAGTGCTTCTCTTGGAATTCACTCATGTCAATTCTCGTAATTGCTTTTTCATCATCGAACAGCACTTCGGCAAGCGTCTTGGCTAATTCTGTCTTACCGACTCCAGTCGGCCCCAAGAAGATAAATGAGCCAATAGGCTTTTTAGGGTCTCCGAGACCAGCTCTACTTCTGCGTACTGCATCAGCGACAGCTACTACAGCCTCTTTCTGTCCGATGAGCCTTTTTGATATTTCATCTTCCAGCTTCAGTAGTCTGTCCCTTTCGGTCTTCATCATTTTAGCCACTGGAATTCCTGTCCATCTCGCGACTACTTCAGCTATGTCATTACTAGTCACTTCTTCATTGGTGAATCTGGTTTCCTCAGGAAGCTTGTCTAGTTTTTCTTCCGTGACTTTCAGCATGGCTTCTTTTTCCTTTAAGTCACCATATCTGATCTTAGCGACCAGCTCGAAGTCACTTTCTCTTTCTGCTTTAGCTGCTTGCTGTTCTAATTCTTCTATCTGCTTTTTAATGACTGACATCTGATCTACGATCTCTTTTTCACTTTGCCATGCTGCAGTCAGCGAGTCCAGATTTTGTTTTGCGTTAGCTATTTGCTCATTGACTCTTTTGAGTTTTTTATCATTCTTTTCTCGCATGATGCCAGCACGTTCGATCTCTAGCTGTCTGACTTTTCTGTCTTGCTCATCTATTTCATCAGGGACAGAGTCTAACTCCAGTCTTAGCTTTGCCGCAGCCTCATCGATCAGGTCAATGGCTTTATCAGGAAGCTTACGATCAGTGATGTACCTATTTGATAATTCTACTGCTGCGACGAGTGCTTCATCCAGAATGTCTATTTTATGATACACCTCATATTTGTCTTGGATACCTCTTAGAATGGAGATGGAGTCTTCTAAGCTTGGTTCATCTATAAGGACAGTCTGGAATCTTCGGACCAGTGCTTTGTCTTTCTCAAAGTATTTCTGGTATTCGTCTAATGTAGTGGCGCCGATGGTCCTGAGCTCTCCTCTGGCAAGTGCTGGCTTTAGGATGTTAGCCGCATCCATAGCACCATTACCGCCACCTGCTCCTATGAGCGTGTGTATCTCATCTATGAATAATATGATTTCCCCAGCCGCACTGTTTACCTCTTTAATTACTGCTTTTAATCGCTCTTCGAACTCTCCTTTGTACTTTGCTCCAGCGATAAGAGCTGCGAGATCTAAGACAAATATTTGTTTAGATTGAAGACTTTCTGGAACATCATGCTTTACGATTCTCCAAGCGATGCCTTCTACAATGGCCGTTTTCCCGACACCTGAGTCACCGATTAAGATAGGGTTATTCTTCTTTCGTCTGGATAGAATATGTAGCATTCTTCTGATCTCTTCATCTCTTCCCACGATAGGGTCGAGCTTACCAGACTCTGCACGTTCATTCAGATTGATGGCATATTTATTCAGTGCATTATATTCGCCGTCGGCATGCTGGTCCTTTACTTTTCGACCTTTTCTGAGTTCATCTATAGCTTTACGCAGACCATCTTCTGTGGCACCTTGGTCTTTAAGTATCTGAGCAGCTTTATCTTTACCTTTCAGTAGTCCGAGCATCAGCATCTCTAATGAAATAAATTCATCTCCGAATTCTTTCATTAATTTTTTAGCTCTGCTATTGACCTTATTAGCATCGCTGGTTAAAAACTGCTTTCCATCTCCTCCTTCGACTTTGGGAAATCGCTCGATTGCCAGATTTACTTCTTTCTTGAGTCTGATGATATTCACAGACATCTTATTGAGTAAAAATTCTGTGAGCTTCTCATCTGTCTCAAGTATGCCCCTCAGTATATGGACTGAGTCCACACTCTGCTGATCTAGACCGCCTGCTATTTGCTGAGCCTTTAGGATGGCTTCTTGTGCTTTTACTGTAAATATATCGTACGTCATAATTTTGTATTCGTATGTATTACATATAACAAATCTCTAACCACTTTAAATTTATCCTTATTCGCAGAAATTTTGTCATGAATCGAACATTTATAAAGTCATTTTGTCATTTAAATAAAAGTATTGAATCTTTTCAACACCCGTTTGAAGATGTTTCGAGCATTCATTAATGGAAACTAAGCTATGATTTTAGTGGGTTTTTAAGATTTAGCGCTCAAATATACTGAACTAAACAGGAAAAATTAATAGTTAAGATATACCCAGCTTCATTGACATAAAAAGTGGAACAGATGAAAAAACTCACATTTATTCTCGCCGTTATTTTCTTAGGTCACAGCTTGCCAAGTGCGGCTCAATATTTTGGAAAAAACAAAGCTCGATACAGGAATTTTGATTTTAAAGTCAAAGAGACACCTCACTTTGATATCTATTATTATCTGAAGAATCAGGAAATGATTAATCACGTGGCTCAGATGACAGAGCAATGGTATGACATGCATCAGCAAATTACGCAGGATACATTTTATCACCAGAATCCAATCATTTTCTACAATAATCACGCAGAATTTCAACAAACCAATGCCATATCTGGAAATATAGGCGTAGGCACTGGAGGAGTCACAGAAGGTCTTAAGAATCGAGTGGTAATGCCGCTTACTTTTACGAATCAACAGACGAACCAAGTCCTTGGCCATGAGCTCGTCCATGCCTTTCAATTTCATATGATCATCAATGGCGATTCTACATCAATAAAGAATCTAGCTAATCTTCCACTGTGGATTGTCGAAGGAATGGCGGAATATATGTCTATCGGTAGAGTCGATCCATTCACGGCGATGTGGATGCGTGACGCTATTCTGAATGATGATGTTCCGAGCTTAATGAAAATGAACAGCCCGAAGTACTTTCCTTACAGATATGGGCAAGCTGCTTGGTCTTACATGACAGGGTACTATGGAGATGATGTTATGGAGCCATTATTTACAGCGACGGCTAAGTATGGCTTAGAGACAGCAGTCCCTTTTGTCCTCGGCGATAATTTAGAGACTGTCAGTAGCCAGTGGCAGACATCATTAGAGACTTACTTCGAGCCTTACTTAGGAGATAAAAAAGAAAGAATAAAAGGGAAGAAGCTGATCTCGAGCGATAACTCTGGCAGCATTAATGTTTCACCTACATTAAGTCCTAATGGTCGATATGTCATCTTTATGTCAGAAAAGGATTTATTCTCTACAGATTTATTTTTAGCTGACGCTCGTACTGGAGAGATTTTAAATAAAGTAGCGAGCACTATTAAAGACACTGACTTAGATGCGCTTAATTTTTTAGAGTCGACTGGAACTTGGTCTCCTAATAGTAAGCAGTTTGCATTCATCGGTTTCAGCCAGGGAGTAAATAAGATCATCATCAAAGAAGCTCTATCAGGGAAGACGATAGAAAGTATTTCGATTCCTGGAGTACCCGCCTTGGCCAATCCTGCATGGCACCCTAATGGTAAAGAAATCGTACTGGTGGGTCTGGTACAAGGGCAGACAGATCTATTCAGTTATCATATAAAATCAGGGAAGGTGAAGCAACTTACTAATGACATCTATTCTGAGATACAGCCATCATTTTCTCCCGATGGTAAAAGCCTTCTTTTTAGTTATGATAAGAAGAGTCTGGTCGAAGGAAGGATTAATGGCCGGTATTCTTTTGATCTTGCTGAGATGGATTATGCTTTTGGGAATATAGATATTCTTGAAGTCTTTCATACTGCTGATAATTTAAATCCTGTCTATGATCATGAGGGCAATATTTACTTTTTCTCAGATCGAGATGGGTTTAGGAATCTATATAAATATGTTAGTGATTCAAATGAAGTCTTACAAATGACGGATCTATTGACAGGGATCAGTGGAATATCTCGATTCTCACCTGCGATCACAGCATCCACTAAGCGAGATCGAGTGATATACACTCATTATGATGATCACACTTACACATTATACCAAGCAGATACAGGGGATTTATTAAATAAAAAGGTTGATAAAAATACAGTTGATTTTTCGGCAGGCACTTTACCTATTGTTGGATTGGATAAGACAGATATTGTCAATCGTAATTTTAGAAATATAGATGAATTGGCTTACATTGATAAGACAGAAATACGGGATGTAAAATACAAATCTAACTTTAAGCTTGATTATGTCGGTGGTGGAGGAGGTATCGGAGTCACTAATTCTCGATTTAATAACTACACTGGACTCCAAGGTGGCATTGATTTATTATTCAGTGATATTATGGGTAATAATCAGCTCTTTACTCAGTTGGCCCTGAATGGGTCATATCTCGATTTTGGTGGCCAAGTCCAGTATATAAATCGTAAAAACAAACTCGCCTATGGAGGTGGAATATCTTTTATTCCTAATCTTACAGGGTTTAGATCTCAGCCTTTTGCTGACAACTTAGAATTAGATAATGGTGAGACGATTCCGGTTGTCGTAGATCAGCTGAATTTATTGCGGATATATAATCTCTCTGCCAATGGATTTTTACATTTTCCATTATCGACAACCAAAAGATTTGAGGCTGGTGGTAGTATCGGGAGACAATTTTTTAGATACGATCAACGAAATAATTATTATACAGATAATTTATTTTTTATTGGATCTGAAGAAGAAAAAATTGAAACAGGAGATGAGATTAGATTCAATCAATTCTTTAATCTTAAAAAGGGGAATCATGCAGCTTTGAATGTAGCATACGTCGAAGATAATTCATTTTCTGGATTCACATATTCGCCTCTCGGCGGTCACAGGTTGAGGATACAAGTGGAGCAAAATTTTGGCATTAATGACTTCACTGGGGCCTTAATAGACGTGAGAAAATACGTCTGGCTAAAACCTGTTAGTTTTGCTTTCAGAGGTTTGGGTTATTCCAGATGGGAGAATAATATCAATTCGATTTATCCAATTTTTGCAGGGACGATGGGTTTTATCAGAGGCTATGATTTTGTATTCGATAGTAACATTAATAATCCGATTGGAGGAGGCATTGACATTGGTCAGGTGCTGGGGTCTAAAATTGGCATGTTCAATGCTGAGATGAGGATCCCTTTTACAGGTCCAAAGCAGTTAGCATTGATTGGGTCCAACTTTCTACTCACTGAATTAAATTTCTTTTTTGATGGAGGTGTCGTGTTTGATCAGTTTTCTCACTTTAGTGATGGGGAACCCATCGTGGTGAACCAGCAAGGTGATATTGTTAATCTTAGACCACACTTTGCTAAGTCGATTGGTGTTTCTGCTAGAGTAAATTTATTTGGCGCTATGATATTAGAACCGTATTGGGCATTTCCACTTGAGAAAAACTCCAGTGTTCAGTTTGGATTGAACTTTATTCCAGGATGGTGATTTTTGAGATATCGAGATACGAGATGATGAGATATAAAATGTTCAGATGTTAAAATAAGAGATGTTGAAATAAGAGATGTTGAGATAAGAGAGTTTTAGATATGAGATATGAGTTTTTGAGATGCGGTTTTTTTAGAAAACAGGTGTGATAATCGATTCATTGATGTTTCTTCTATGAAATTTTGGGCATTGAGAAATGGATTTTTCTCCATAGATTGAGTACAGACTAATAATCAAAGACTGTGGTTAGTATCGGAAGTGAATTCGTAGCAGAGCATCTTCATTATGCAGCGTTAATCGGAGCTTTGCGGGAAGCCTTCAGGGCAAAGCAAATCGTCTGTCCACCCAAGGCTATCCATAACTATCGGAGTGGCATCAGTGATGTAGATAATACGATGCTCATCATGCCAGCCTGGGACAATCAGGATTATTATGGCATCAAGTTAATTTCGGCGACACCTTCGAATAGAAATAAAGACATCCCATATTTAAATGGTATGTATATACTCTTTGATGCTCATACAGGAATACCTGCAGCTCGAATGGATGCTAAGCTGATCACTCACATGCGGACGGCTGCCACTTCTGTATTAGCAGCCTCTTGCTTAGCAAATAAGGAAGCATCTTCTGTGCTTATCATAGGTAATGGACGGATAGCGCCGCACTATATCAGGGCATATGCTTCGCAGAGCAATGTTAATCAAATATATCTATGGGGTAGGAATCATCTCAAGTCTTTACAAGTCGTAGAAGACTTAGATGAAATGGAGATTTCAGTAGAAGCTGTAGCGTCATTTGATTCTATTATATCAATAGTAGATATCATCAGTTGTATCACCTCAGCCACTACTCCAATTATTCAGCTAAGCCATGTTGAGAAAGGACAGCATCTGGATCTTGCTGGCTCATTCACCACTGATATGATCGAGGTAGCGACTGATGTCGTCGCGGCTTGTGAAGTCTATGTGGATAATCGTGATGTCACACCGCATCATGCAGGTGAAATAGTTCAGGCTATCAAAGAAGGCAAATTAGATCTGTCTGATATAAAGGGGACACTTCACGATATTTGTCAGACCCCAATATCTAATCGATTTAATCAAGACACCATCAGCCTATTTAAGTCTACTGGTATGGCGATTGAGGATTTGGTTATTGCCAAAATGATATTTGAAAAATATAAAAAGTCATTGGCGTAGCAGCAAGAAGTCGTAAAGGTAATCCTGGTCGATAAGATGTGCCTTTAGTTTTGCTGCCAGATGGAGGTTATACTATAAGAAGGATCATGTCTTGTATAATACCCCCCTTAATTGCCATCATGAATGAACAGGAACTCAAATAATTTTATGAAGATTTTGGATCAGGACAACATCCTTGATACCGTAAGCTCACGCTATCATTTTATGGTATACAAATACTTTCATGTGTCATTAGTTAAACGTATATAATATCTTTTTAAAATCTGTACTTTCGAAATTATCAACACCTTTTAAAAAAATTACAGCAACTATTATTAGGTTAATAAATTTATTTATTAACTTAGGGTTATAATAAATAATATTTGTTTAATAGTTGTTTAAACACATGTTTTTATGAAACAATTAAATTTTTCAAAGCCTCAGAAAACTAATGGAGCTAGTAAGGAAAATCGTCAATTTAAACAGCTCAAAAGTATTTTAAGTTATCTGTCGAGGTCAACGGATGCTCAGACGATACCCGAAATTGCTTCACATGTGAAAACAAGTGTTCCTACTGGGACAAAGCTTATCAAAGAATTGCTCAAGCAAGATTTGGTCATTGAAGATGGAAAGAAGACGACGATCAATGGTCGAAAGCCAGCAGTATATACTTTAAATGACAGTCAGTTTTATGCAGTAGGTGTCGAAGTCTTATCCAAGTGGATTCACGTTAGTGTAGTCAGGATAGATTTAGAAATAGTACATAAATCATTCAATCGGGAGTTTCGTTTAGAAGACTCGGAAGGATGTTTGGATTATATTCTTGAATTTGTTAAAAGTAATATTCAGGATTCTCCTGCAAGCCCAGACCAAATTATTGGAGTTGGTATTGCGATGAGAGGCAGTGTAAATGGACATACAGGAGAGTCAGCTGATTATTTTAATAATCTCGAAATTCCTTTAAGAGAGTATATCGAAAAAGAGCTGAAGCTTTCAGTTTGGATTGATAATGATACAAGAGCATTAAGCATTGCAGAACAAACTTTCGGTGCATCAAAAGGAGTTGAGAATACGTTGTTTATCAAGGTCAGTAGGAGTCTTGGTTTGAGTATAATTTTAAATAGAAATATTGTTTTTGGTGCAGAAGGTTTTGCTGGAAATTTTGGGCATGTTCAGATGGGTACCAAAGGAAGATTGTGTAGCTGTGGTAAACGAAATTGTTTGAATACCGAGATAGCTGGTAATGCACTTTTGGAAGATTTAATTGAAGAATTGAAAGCAGGTGAAACTTCTATCTACTTTAAAATAGAAGAAATATCGAATTATAACTATCACGATATTTTAGATGCAGCACTCAAAGGAGATGCCTTGTCTATCAAACTGTTAGGTAAACAAGGTCATACACTTGGTCAGGCTCTTGGCAATCTGGTGAATCTATTAAATCCCAACCAAATTGTCTTAGGTGGAGAATTTGTCATGATAAAGGAATTTTATCTGGATGCCATGAAAGTTGGAATGCATAAAACGGGGCTCGTTAATGCGCTCAAAAACTGTGTAGTCACTGCGTCACCATTAGGACGATATTTTAGTTCCAGAGGTGCAGCATGTATGGTTCTCAAAAATTACGAATTGATTAACTACTAAATATTTAAACACTTCTTTTAGGCAAAGGAAGTTACATAAAACTGAGTTAAACTTGGTTCTTTTCCGAATCACAAATTACTTGGCTTTAGGTC
>Ga0209187_1001504_pt1 | contig 26525 bp, 29 predicted proteins | sample BantaG_FD_187430 | JGI IMG/M metagenome (GOLD analysis project Ga0209187, IMG submission 187430) | Marine algal microbial communities from Bantry Bay, Ireland - BantryBay_4 metaG (SPAdes) (version 2) | ecosystem: Host-associated > Algae > Red algae > Unclassified | place: Bantry Bay, Ireland...
CCCTCCCCCCAATCCACTCGGCGGCCCCGTCCCAGCCGCTCCCACCGCCGGAACCACCTCCCTCCCCGCTAAGAAAAAAGGCATGAGCAACGCCGTCAAAGCGACCATCTCCGCCTTCCTCGCCGGCTTCCTCGTCCTCGGAATTATCATTTTCCTCGGCAGCTCCGCCGAAAGTAAACGAGTCGATAGACTGAACGAACTCACCTCCATCTACGCCGAGATTGACCCCAGCAAGCCTCTCCCCACCCAGCAGATCAGTGAAAAAGACACCTCACTTCTGCTCGAGGAGATCACCACCATCGGCGCGAAGGATAAGGGCATCCGCCCAACCTACCTCACCGTCCTCTGGAGAGGAGAATCCGCCGGCGCGAATGACATCGATCAGCAAGTCGCCAAGTTCGCCACCGAAGAACCCATGAACACCGACGTCCGCCTCAAGCTCTTCGAGGTCCTCAGCAAGCGCCGGGGGGAAAGCGCCATCTCCTACCTCATCGACTATGCCGGCAAGACCGATGACCCCGTCGAGGGTCGGGCCGCTCTCTCTGCCGCTGGCAAAATGGCGAACACCGATAACTTCGGCGAACTTCTCGGCGTCATCGCCATCGCCAGTGACAAGCGCGTGAAAGCCCAAAGTGTCGCCGTCCTCAGTGAAGTCGTCAGTAACTACGCGAATCGTAACTCCTTCGCAATCCCCATCATCGCAGCCTACAAGACCGCGCCGGATACCGATACCCGCGTTTCGTTCCTCAGACTCATGGGAGCCGCCGGCGGAAATGAAGCCGCCGCCATCATCAAAGAGCAGATTAAAAGCCCCGATAAAGCCGTCCAGCTCGCCTCCCTCGCCGCCATGCGTCAGTGGCCAGACGGATCAATGTTCGAATCCCTGCACGACTTCGTCATCAGCGAGCAAGATAACACCCTCCGCCGTGAAGGGTTCGCAGCCATGATCACCTTCGTCAATAACACCGAGAAACTCACCGAGGAAGAAATCGAACTCTTCTGGTCCGACATCGCAACAGTCGCCGAAGGACAGAACGAACAACTTAAAGTCATCGGAGCCATGGCCAACCAAAACGGCGCGTGGGCTGAGAAGCTCCTCGACTACTACATCTCAAACCCAGACGCAAACGCCTCCGACCGCGTGATCGACCGGGCCGACCGAGCCAAGCGAGCCCTCACCAGCCGCCTCCGCCGCCTTAACAAAGCCGAAAAAGGCGACGCAGAAAAAGAATAACCAGCCCCCTCCCCGACCCCTCTAACAACACTTAGATCTCGCTCAACACCGCACCATCCTCCACCAAAGCCTTCGGCTTAGGCACCTCCACCCCTGCCTCCCGCATCCCCACCCTCCGCTGCTAGATCCAGTGGCCCATCCCGGTCCAGAACCCCTCCCCTCCGCGTAAGCAGAGCGCGCAGGAATCAGCTGAACTCACCCCCGCTGATCGAAGATCAGCAAGCCCCCGGCCCAGTTAAAACCCGCGCCCACAACCTCCCCTTCCCCACAGAGAATGAGCCACTCACCCGCGCGCCACCCAGAGCCCCATCATCAAGTCAACCCCCCGCCATCCTGAAAAATCATCAGCCAAGCCGGAGCCGAACCGTCATACTCAGCCCAAACATAAATCCTATAACTGCGAACCGTGCCGGGGAAAATATTGCAACCGCGAAACCCGTGCCTCGCCAGCGGCCCCCTACCTAAATGAACACCCATCAAGCTCAAAAAAAATGTTCAAAATCGCATCACCCACTTTGCTAAAGTCAGCCAACGGACCGCGAAATGCCTCAAGACCCTCAAGAGCCTCAAGAGCCTCATTAAAAATGATCATTAAAGTATTTAAATAATCATTGAAGCCAAAGTTGAAAAACTGTAATATCCTTGCGATCAGTCTTGGAACCCATAACCATCGAGGCCCCCCCAATATGAAAATCTCTCTTACTTGCCTCTTGGTTGCCTTCCTCGCTCAATTATTGAGTGCCGCCCCGAGTTCGGATATCACCCCTGTTCCCGAACCCTCTGCCGCCATCATGGGTGGTATCTGCGGAATACTTTTCCTTTTCTGGAGAAAGAAGTTGTAGCGCACCGAAACATTCGGTCCTTGCTATCACCACCATTATAAGGAAATAGGATCATCCGCCATCGCGCGGACTGATGCTGATGGATACTCCTTCCTTTTCCGAACTCGGACTCTCCGAGTCAATTCTCGCCGCCGTGCAAAAAATGGGCTACGAAAGCCCATCGCCCATTCAAGCTAACACAATCCCCCTTGCCCTCACGCGGCGAGACATTATCGGGCTTTCACAAACGGGCTCAGGAAAGACCGCCGCCTTTACCCTCCCCACTCTCCAGCACATCGATCCGTCCCTGATGAAACCGCAGGCGCTCATCGTCTGCCCCACCCGTGAGCTCGCCGTGCAAGTCTGCGAAGAAGTTTTTAAGCTCAGCTCCGGCGCCGGAAACATCCGCTCCATGCCCGTCTACGGCGGCGCTCCCATCGACCGGCAACTCCGCGGACTTAACAAAGGAACCCACATCGTCGTCGGCACCCCGGGCCGGCTGCTAGACCACCTCCGCCGGAAAAGCTTCGATCCCAGCTTCATCAAAACGGTCATCCTAGACGAGGCAGACCGCATGCTCGATATGGGCTTCCGCGAAGAGATGGAAGATATGCTTAAAGTCCTCCCGAAGGACCGCCAGACCCTCTTTTTCTCGGCCACGATGAACCCCGGCGTCCGCCGCCTCATTACCAAATTCGGGAACGATCCCGAGCTCGTCGAGATCGAGCGCAAGGCCCTCACCGTCTCAAGCATCGATCAATCCTGCTACGAAGTTCGCGGCCGCTCTAAAGTCGAAGCTCTCTCCCGCATTATCGATATCGAAAAGCCAAAGCTCACCCTGATCTTCGCAAACACCAAGCGCGTCGTCGATGACCTCACCGAGTCCCTCCTCGCCCGTGGCTTCACCGCCGACCGCCTCCACGGAGATATCACCCAGTCAATGCGCGAGCGCGTCCTCTCAAAGTTTCGTGAAGGAACCGTCGAGATCCTCGTCGCTACCGACGTAGCCGCTCGCGGACTCGATATCGATGACGTCGAACTCGTAGTGAACTTCGAACTCCCCCAAGATCCCGAGGACTACGTCCACCGCATCGGCCGCACCGGCCGCGCGGGTCGCGATGGTAAAGCCGTCAACTTCGTCTTCGGCCGTGACATCTACCGCCTCCAAACGATCGAGAAATACATCCGTCAGCCCATTCGGCGTGAGCGCATTCCCTCACGCGAGGATGTCGAAGGTCGCCGCGCCGACCAACTCTTCGAGACCATCCGCGAACGTCTTGAAGCGAGCGACTACAAAAGCTACCAGCCATACCTCGACCGCCTCCTCGAACAGGGCCACACCGCGACTGATATTTCCAACGCCCTCATCACCATCATCCGTGAAACCAGCGGCCGCGAAGGCCAGTTCATCGCGGAAGATAACGATAAAAATGAACCCTTCTCAAACGAGCGTCCCGGCCGAGATCGTAACAACCGCCGGGAGCGCACGGACCGGAAGAACCGCGGCGATCAAGACCAGCCCCGCGAGCGAAACCGCTTCGAGCGTAAGGAAAGAAGCGGCCCCAGCAATGCCAAGATGTCCACCCTCTTCCTCACCGTCGGAAAAGCACAAAGCGTCAAGCCCGGTGACATCGCCGGCATGATCTACCGCGAGTGCGAACTCCCCGATGGCGTCCTCGGCCGCATCCGCATCTTCCCCAAGCACACCCTGGTCGACGTCGAGTCAGACCACGCTGACAACGTCATCTCCAGCTTAAAAAATTCCCGCCTCCGCAATCGCTCCTTCCGCATCGACCACGACCGCGGGCGTAACGAAGACTAAAGCAATCCCAGCTCTCGCAGCTGCTTAGCCGCCGTCCCAGCGAAATCACGATTCGCCGCCGGAGAGGCTGGCGAAGGATGCAGGATCTTCCCCAGCTGCCGTGAGCCATCACTTGCCGCAGCCAGCTGCTTCTCAGCAAAAGCACCCACTCCGATCAAGTACGAGGGATCTAGGATCTCAATCACCAGCCGCAAGTGCGCGAGACAGGCCTCCTCCACCGGGACCATGCACTCACGCGGGAGCTTGTCGGGCGTGAGATTCGCACCCGTGTCCTTCATCCAGACCAGCGGGCAAAAGTTGGCCACGAAGCGCGATGCAAAAAATTTCTCCGCCGTCCCAAACTCCTCCTTAAAAAGCCCCCACAACCTCCGTCCCGAAACCTCCGACCTCTCACACTCAAAACCCGTCACCGGCCGCTTTTTATGCTCCGGGTCCGGCCTCTCCACCGCTCCAGAAATCCCCATCCAATCCCGCACATGAGGAATCTCACCAAAGGGAACCCCCGTCTGCGCCATCCCGTAAGGCCCCGGGTTCATCCCCAAAAAGAGAACCAGCTTCTCTCCTACCCCAAACTTCTTCAAGTAGTCACAATGCCGCTCCCAAGCATATTCCAGCGGATTGTAAGTCGTGTGAACCGGCTCGGGGAACCTGAGTCCCCGGAGACTCTTACGGAGTTCATCGGCAGCAAGAACGAGAGGGTGCGACACGCCAAAATAATCATCTGGAAAAATACCAAAAGGAACGAAAATCTCGCCCAATTCATAAGGATCAAAAATCTATATTTGGCCAAAAGTCTCTTTTTTTAGGACATTTGGCCAAATATAGATTCCAGCATTTCGCTAATCACGGTTCAAAAAGAACATCGGTCGTGATCTGCTGGTGCATGATTTCACGAGAATACTTGTTTTCTTTCACCCCATGAGTGGTCAAAAAACTCACGAAGGTGTTCTTCCGTGTGCGGGTGACTTCCTGAAAAGTTTGCAGCCGATTCCGGAGGGTCTCCGCATAAGCCTTGGTGATCGAAAAGGGCGCTTGGGTAAACTTTACCTCCATCAGATTGATCGACTGATCAGCACGGTCGATCAGGAGGTCGACTTGCGCGCCATCGGGCCAAGTCTCATCCGGCCGATGAATCCAGCTCGACTCATAGCTGGCCACTTCTCTAATTCCAAGACCGCGGAGAATCTGCGGGAAATGCCGCTTTGCCAGTGACTCCAGCGCATACCCACTCCATGCCCGCCAGCTCGGAGTGGTGATAATCTTCATAAAATTGTCCCCCGCTTGCAGACGTCGCGCCTCGATCCAGCGGAGATAAAAAATGGAATACTCATCACACAGCCGATAGAGAGTGTCCTTTTTTCGTTTTGCAAAAGGAAGGGTCGCCGTCACGAAGCCCGCTTCGGTCAGCTCGCTGATAAGCCGAGTGAGCCCCCCGCCCGAGGAATAACTCGCCGTCAAATCCGCTCGGGTCACTCCATGAGGCTTAGCGGCAAGCAGCCGCACGATCTCAAGGTGACGCTCCGCGCTATCGAAGAGCGAGTGATAAAGCCGCGGGAATTCCTCCCTCAAAAGCCCACCCGCCGTAAAGCAGAGCCGCTCGATGCTCTGGCTCGCGGACTCGCCCCGCTGCACCTGTTTTAAATAATGAGGAATGCCCCCGCAGGCCATACTGAGAGTGAGAACCTCATAACGTGTAAGCTTAATCCGCCGGGATTTAAAGTAAGCCTCAGTCTCGGATAAGCTAAAAGGCTCCAGCCGAATGCGCGCCGTGACCCGATTGTGCAATCCCCCTTTGTTATTGAGGATCTTGGAAATCATCCATGAGGCCGCAGAACCGCAGCCCACGAGAAGAAACTGCTTATGCCGCGAAAGGTAGGTGTTCCAGAAGTGATCCAAGGCAGGCAGGAACTTGGAGCGCGGACTCGCCAACCAAGGGAGCTCATCCAGAAAAATGACATGCTTCCGGTTCTTCGGAAGGGAATCGAGATAGTCACGCAGTTGATCAAAAGCCTCCATCCACGACTTAGGAACCGGAAGGCTCTTACGCCGACTCTTCGCGACAAGGACCTGGTGGAATCTCGCCAGCTGATCCGGGAGGCTCGTGTCGATGAGTCCAGTTAGTTCAAAGGCGAGGCTCTTTTTAAAATGCTCTCTAATTAGAAAGGTCTTACCCACCCGCCTGCGTCCATAGATGACGAGAAAATCCGCTTCCTGAGCTTTCAGAAGCTGATCCAAAACGCCAATTTCTCTCTCTCTCCCGACGATCGCCATAAGTCTATATCTGGCCAAAAGTCCTAAAAAAAGTGAGATTTGGCCAGATAAAAGAATTACGAACGAGGCTCTTTATTTTCTATACTTGGCCAAAAGTCCTAAAAAAAAGGAGATTTGGCCAAATAGAGCAAATTGAGACCCCCTTTAATTAGCTCTTAGAACTAAGCCACCAAGCTATTCCATGAGCATTTTCGGGATCAAGGTTGCCACTTCGGTCCCCCGCTCCGCGAGCGCCCAGCATTCGACTGGAAAATCAATTATCACGATTCCCGCAGTAGGAAGATTATCAAGATTCCCTCCCGTGAGACGGTTCGCCAGTTCCGTCCAAGTCGGGTTATGGCCGATGAGTAGCGCACAGCCGACCTCATCCGGAAGACGGTTAATCACCGCGATAACCTCCGCCGCCGAAGCTCCGTAGAAGGAGTCGACGATCTCGATCTTATTTTTAGAGTAATCTAGTTCTTCAGAAAGAAGCTCAGCGGTCATTCGCGTCCGTAGGGAGGGACTTGCTAAAATGACTTCAGGAAGAAAATTACGCTCCAGCAGGGCCTTACCCATCACCGGAGCAGCGCGCAAGCCCCTCTTGTTAAGAGGCCGGTCAATGTCCCGCAGATCGGGGTGATCCCAGGAGGACTTGGCGTGGCGAGCGAGGAGAAGACGCTTCATCATTCTCGGTTTTATCGATCCTGCGGGATCTACTTCACCTCTTTGAGACTAGGGTCGATGTGGCCCTTGATGGTGAAAACATTTCGCTTCCCGGCAGCAAGCTCAGCCTCGCGGCGCTTGAGAAACTTGTGGGAAATGAGTTCTGCTTTTTTCTGATCAGCGGCATCGTAATCCCAGAATTCTTGCACCACTTTCTCGCACTCAGGGAAGTGGGAACCATCATCGCCGACGCGCTTCCGGGTTTCAGCAAGCTGCTGCTTGAGCTTAATAACGAGGTCCTTTTGGGTAGGATCATGGTAGATGTTCTTGGTCTCGTGAGGATCGTTGATGAGATCGTAGAGTTCCCAACCTGGAGGGGTCTGGTAGCCGCCATCGTAATTACATCCGTAAAAATAGATGAGCTTATGGGTCTTGGTGCGGATGCCGAGATGACCGGGGTTGTCATGGTGCGCCATGTGCATCCAGTAGCGGTAGTAGGCGGTCTCTTTCCAGCCAGCGGGCTCTTTCCCCGTTACGAGGTGCTCTTTAAACGATTTCCCCTGCATAGAGTCGGGGATGGCGATGCCGGCAAAGTCAAGCATGGTGGGGCCGAAGTCGACGTTCTCGACGCAGGAGTCGATGACGAGCCCGGCTTTGATTTTCTCCGGGTAGCGGACAAGCAGCGGCATGCGCTGGGACTCTTCATACATCCAGCGCTTATCTTGGAAGTCGTGCTCGCCGAGCATGAAGCCTTGGTCACCGGTGTAGATGATGATGGTGTTGTCCATCTGGCCGGTGTCCTCGAGGTGCTTGAAAAGGCGCGCAAGGTTGTCATCAATCCCCTTCACGCAGCGGAGGAATTTTTTAAGGTAGGCATTATAGGCCATGCGCGTGTTCTGCTCTTCAGTGAAATCCTTAGGGTCGAAGTCCTTCGGGAATTCAGCCGGGAATAGCGGTGGCAAGTCTTGGAGGTAATTCCGGCGGGGGTTCCGTGAGCCGTTCGAGGTGCCGATGTGGGGAACGAGTTCGTCATTCGCGCCGCGGGTCGCGATCGAGCCCCATTGGGAGCCGCGCGTCCAGAGGGTTTCGGGCTCGGGGATGTTGATCTCTTTGAGGAAATCTTCATAGCGGAGGGCGTTCTCAAAGTAGTCATGCGGAGCCTTGTAGTGATGCATGAGGAAGAAGGGCTTTTCTTGGTCCCAAGTCTCGCCAAGCCACTTGAGCGTGATGTCGGTGATGACATCGGTAGAGTGCTGGCCATCATACTTCACGGTGTTCTTCGTCCACTCCTTATCACCCCGGACGCGAAACTCGGGGTCGAAGTAGCTGCCCTGGCTGGCAAGAACGGAGTAATAATTGAAGTCGGCAGGCTCGTCCTTGAGATGCCATTTTCCAATCATTGCAGTGTCGTAGCCTGCTTTGCCGAACTCGATGGCGAGGGTCTGCTTCCCTGGCGAGACGGCGGCGCTTAGGTCAAAGGCGCCATTCGAATGCGGATACTGGCCGGTGAGGATGCAGGAGCGGGAGGGTGAGCAGATCGCGTTCGTGCAAAAGGCATTTTTAAAAAGAGCGCCCTCTTTAGCAAGGCGGTCAATATTCGGAGTCGGCGCGATCTCCGCAAGGCGGCTGCCGTAAGCGGACACGCCATGCGCCGCATGATCATCCGACATGATGAAAAGGACGTTCGGCTTGGAGTCGTGCTTGCCATGATCGTCCGCGAAGACGGGCACACAGGCGACGAGAGAGATAAGAAGCGATCGGATCATTTTGTCTCTAAGGTTCTCTCGTAAGAAAAATTTGTCAAACTCCGTCAGCGGAACTTCGCAAGCAAGTTCATCGCAGGATCAGCCTTATTCTCGTTCCTGAGAAGCCGAGAGTTCTAGAGCGAGGTATTTTTCGATCTCGCGGGAGGGGTCATCAGCGCGCATGAGGGCTTCGCCGATGAGGACGGCATTAGCACCGTAGTCGAGGACCTCCTGGGCGTCGGCGGGAGATTTGAGGCCGGACTCGGAGACGAGGATGACATCGTCCGGAACTTCATCGGCGAGGCGCTCAGTTGTGGTGAGATCGGTGGTGAACTCTTTGAGGTTCCGGTTGTTAATTCCGATGAGGTCTGCGCCGAGGTCGAGCGCGCGCTCCATCTCGAGCAGGTCGTGGACTTCTACGAGGACGTCGAGCTGGAAGTCCTTCGCCGTTTCATAAAGATGCTTCATGAGGTCGTCATCGAGGCAGGCGACGATGAGGAGGATGGCATCGGCTCCGGAGACGATCGCTTCATATATCTGGCATTCGTGGACCATGAAGTCCTTCCGCAGGAGCGGGATGGGCGAGATTTTTGAGATCTGGGTGAGGTAGGAAAGGTGACCTTGGAAGAATTTCTCATCGGTGAGGATGGACATGCAGGATGCGCCGCCATCGATGTAGCGCTGGGCCTGGCGGACGGGGTCGAAATTCGGGTCGATGACGCCAGCGGAGGGGGAGGCTTTTTTGACCTCAGAGATGACGCCGAGTTTTCCGGGGCCCCGGTCAAGCGCGCTGCGGAATCCGCCGAAATCATTCCGCATGAGAGCGGAGGCGCGGAGCTTGCTGGTGAGGGGGATGAGGGGTTCGATTTCCTCTTTCTTATAGGCGACAATTTCGTCGAGCTTGTTCATCGGGGGAGATTTTTTTTCGGGCGCGTGAGGGTCATCGTTCCCTTGTCACCATTTCCGCTGAAGCGAAAGTTAAACTGGGTAGGGGTGACTTTTCCTTTTACAGAATAGGTTCCGAAGTCTTTTGGAAGGGTCATTTTATCCTCAATGAGAAGGGAGCCGTCTGGCTGGAGAGCGGCCTTTACAGGGTGCTCGTAATCGCCAAATTTCAGGACGCCCCAGCCCGCCCGGTAGCGGAAAACCCACTGGTCAGGAGCTTCGGGATCGCGGGAGATTAGGCAGAGAAGCGGGCCGTGATGGCCATTCACCTCGCTCTTCCAAGTGCCAGTCCACGGTCCCTCGGGAGTCTTCCCTTGCTTAAAATTACGAGCCGCTTTCTGGAAATCGGCACGGTATTTTGAGCAGGAGACGAGGGTGAGGGCCAGTCCAGCGAGAAGGAGCGGAAGGAGGAAGCGCATGTTCTAGAGGCAGACGACTTTAAAGAGCTTATCGAGGGGAAGCTGCATCCCGATGTAGAAATCACCGAACTCGCCGTAGCGGGCGGAGACTTCATCAAAGCGCATCTCGTAGACGATGGCCTTGATCTGGTAGGTGTCGTGCGCAAGCAGGGTGACGCCCCACTCGTGTTCATCGAGTCCGGTGGATCCGGAGATGAGTTGGAGAATTTTGCCAGAGTATTTCCGCCCGGTGGTGGCATGGCCCTTCATGAGCTGAGCCCGCTTCTCGAAGGGAAGGGAATACCAGTTATAGTCATCATGCGCGGAGCGGCGCTTCGACATGGGGTAGAAGCAAATGGCAGGCCAGTCCGGGAGAACGGGATACATGCGGTGCTTGAGGTAGTGCTTCATGCGCTCATCGAATTCATCAAGCTTCTCCTCGAATTCCGGGGAACCCTCGGTCATGCCTTCTTCGCCGATGAGGGTATCCTTTCCATAAACTTCCCGCGAGGTGGTGTATTCCGAGCGCTCGGTCTGCGAGAGGTAGGAGTAGGTCGGGGCGAGGACATCGATGCCGAGCGAAAGGGTGAGACGTTTTTCAAAGTAGGTCGCGTCTTGGAGGTCCGGGGTCAGGAGCATAAATCCGAGGTCGGCCTTCGGCGTCGCTATTGAAAAAATGAGGAGCTGGGTGTCGGGATGGGAGCGGATTTCTTGGACGAGCTCGGTGAGGCGCGTCTTGGCTTCGCGCTGCTCGCCATCAGTGAGGAGATTCCACTGGCCGTGATCGATCGAGTAGAAAAGGTGGAGAACGTGCCAGCCCTCGAGAGGCACAAGCGGAGAGGGATTTTCAGACATGAGTCGGATTCTTTAGGTTAGCGGGTTTCTGCTGAGATGCGCACCACGGCGAGCTTCTTGTCGGCCTCGGTGTAGGAGGGATTTGTGCCGGGAGCGCCTTCTACGATAAGGACGGACCAAGGGTCGATATCGAGATTGATGTAGGAATTGATCTCGGAAATATTCTCGAAACCAGCAGTGGAGGTGATGCTGATCTCGGCAGTTCCGGTCTTAGTGAAGAGGCCGTCTTTGACATCGAGTGAAATGGGATCGCCAATAAGGTTCAGCTCGCTGTCCCGAAAGGAAAGGGCGAGCGCGGCGTTCCCAGATCCTTTTAGCACAATGCGCGCGCAGGGAATGAGGGAGGCGCGCAGCTGGATGCCGCGGTCCACGTTCTCGCCGCTGCGGATAGGCTCACGCCAATAGGTCTCGATCTCAGCAAGCGAAGTATGCTGACCTTCCACGGGGAAGGTCTCGGTAAATTCGACAAGGTCGCCCTCCGGCGCGTGGTCGTAGTAGGTGGAAATCCCCCACGAAGCGGCAGCGATGAAGATGATAAGAAGGGCAAGCAGGGCCGCCTTCTCCACCCAGGAGGAACTGCTCGGGGGGGCTGCTTCAGAATCGCCCTCCTTTGCTTCGGGTTTATCCGACGGAGTTTCAGCGACCTTCTCTCTTTCTACTTTAAGCTCTTCCTCATCAAGATCATCGAGTAGGTCGTCATCTAGCGATTTCTTTTTTTTCTCTTTCTTCTCGGATTTTTTTTGATCTTCGTCTGCTGCTTCGTCGTCGTCTCCATCTTTGTCCCCCTTACCCGAAGTTTCCGAGTCCTCTGAAGACCGTTCCGCCTCTTCATCTGAAGCTTCGCCTTCAGAGCCTTTTTCTTCCGCGTCATCGCCAGGATCATCTTCAGTTTGCGAGGCGGAGGAGAGCGGGAGGTCCTCCTCATCGCCAAGGTCCCAAAAGTCATCCTCAGTATCGTTCTTAGTATCAGGCTTCATGGTTTAGTGGGTGAGAGCCATAGCTAACAGCGGAGATGGCCACTTGCAAAGAGAGAAAGGGCAATCGACAATCGAAAAAGAGATTGCATCTCGCGCCTTAGTAGGTGAATTTTTTTTCGTAAAGCCATGGCTGACCTCGAAGACAAAAACCCGGAAAACGTAACAGGTAAATTTTACGTCGATTCCCAGTGTATCGATTGTGATCTCTGCCGCGAGACGGCTCCGCTCAATTTCCAGCGCTCGGACGACGAGGGCTACTCGTATGTTTACAAGCAGCCGGAGTCGGAGGAAGAGGTCGAACAATGCGTCGAAGCCATGGAAGGTTGTCCCGTTGAGGCGATCGGCGATGACGGCGAATAACCCTCCTTTTATGAAAAAGCCGGGCTCTGGGAAAAAGGCCAGCCCGCAAAAAATCCGCTCGCACTTCATGCGGGACTGGATCGGGGGGCACTTCCCGCTCGACCTCGGACGAAATGTCTCGGGTGCCGGTGACCATATCGAGGCCATTCTGGAAAGCGTCGGAATGCGCGGCGGACTCGATGAGGACCGGGTAAAAGATGCTTGGAAGGATCTCGCGGGCGACGCCATAGCGAGCCAGACCGAGCCTGTCTCGCTGCGCAAGGGCTGCCTCACCCTCAAAGTCCTCCAGCCTGCAATGCGCTTCCACCTCGAGCAACTCAAGCCTCAGCTCCTCCGCAAGCTCCAGCAAGAACTCGGGGCTGAGAATGTCACGAAGCTCCGCATGACCTTGGGGTAAAAAAATTACGATGTATCAAAACCTCCTCTTCGACTGGTCTGGCACCCTCGTCAACGACCTCCCGCCCACCCTCTTCGCCACAAATGCCGTTCTCGCGAGTCACCAAGTTCCCGAGATGGACCTCGCGGAGTTCCGCCGCCGCTTCCGCCTCCCCTACCCCGAATTTTACGAGGAAGTTCTCCCAGGCGTCGCAATCGACAGCCTTGAGAACCTCTTTCGCTCCTCTTTCAGCGCCTCGCCGGAGCAGGTCACCGTCCTCCCCCATGCCCGCGAGATGATGGAGTGGTGCCGCTCACAAGAGATCCGCTGCTTCGTCCTCTCGAGCATGGATTCCACGATCTTCACCCACCAAGCGCGGGAGCTAAAAATGGGTCACTTTTTTGAAGAAATCTACTCCGGGGTGATCGATAAGCGGGATCGCATCGGAGACATCCTCACAACCCACGGGCTCGATCCCGCAACCACGGCCTTCGTGGGCGATATGGTCCACGATATCGACACCGCCCATCACGGCGGGATCGCCTCAGTCGCCGTCACCACCGGCTACGATCCTGAAGAACGCCTCCGCCAAGCCGACCCCCGGCACCTTTTCCAAGATCTTACCGAATTCCGGGAATGGCTTGAGAGCAACGCCGCCCAGACCTAAATTCCCGACGTGAGCGATCAGATCATCATCAAGGGCCTCCGCCTCTCCTGCCACATCGGGGTCCCTCCCGCCGAGCGTGAGACAGCGCAAGTCCTAAGCGCCCACCTCACGCTTGATCTCGCCTCTTTTCCAAAAAACGACCAGATCTCAGGCACCGTAGACTATAAAGAAGTCTCCGACCAAGTGCGTGATCTCGCCGCCAGCAAAGAGCGCCTCCTCATCGAAACCCTCGCGCAAGACATCGCCGCGCACGTCTTACAGTCCTTCCCAGTCAAGCGCATCCGTATCGAACTTGAAAAGCGCATTCTCCCTGATACCGACTGGGTCGGCGTCGTTATCGAGCGCGAAAATTGAACAAGTCCCCCGCTCTCCTGTCTCTCCTTCACGAATTCCGGAGAACTCCGTAGCTATCCGTCTCCCAGACCGCCCCGCCATGTCCCACGAAGAATTTACCGACCCTGATCACGAGCTCGTTCGCCGTGCGCAGAACGGAGAAACCCGCGCCTTCGATGAACTGGTGATCAAATTCTCACCCAAACTCTACGGCATGGTCTACCACATGACCTCGAATAAGGAGGACACCCACGACCTTCTCCAAGATATTTTCGCCAAAGCCTATCGCTCATTGAAACGCTTCCGCGGTAAATCCACCTTCTATACCTGGATCTACTCCATCGCGACAAACATGACCTTGAACTTCCTAAAGAAGCGAAAACGGCGCGCCACTTGGAGCCTCGATAACGTCGAGTCAGGCATCCAAAATGACGATGCCATGGTCGATCTCGCCCATTCAGCCAACCCTCGTCACCAAAGCAACGTCAATGAACTTCAACAAAAATTGAACGAAGCCATGCAAGAGCTGTCAGAAGACCACAGAGCAGTAGTAACCATGTTCGACATTCAGGGAGTCCCCCATGCTGAAATCAGCAGGATCCTCGGAGTGACCGAAGGAACCGTCCGCTCCAGACTTTTCTACGCTCACAAGCAGCTACAAGGCTACCTAGAAGAATACATCCGATAAAATTTTCCTTGAAACATCTTAAATTTTAAGATGCTAATACAAAACTTTCCAAAGTTATGAACAATTCTGAAGACCAGATCCAAAAGCTGATGAGCCTGAAACGCTACGAGACTCCTAGCGATGGTTACTTTGAGGATTTCCTCGAAGAATTTCAGCAACGCCAGCGCCAAGAGCTCCTCAAGAAATCCTCCCTCAGCCTCCTCAGCGAGCGCGTCGGCACTTGGTTCCGCGAACTCGGATCGATCAAATGGGTCGCCGGTGCCGGGGCAGCCTACGCCGCTCTCACCATCGGATTCGTCCTCTATTCCTCAACCACTGCCCCCGAGGTGAACCAAAACATCACACCCGCTTCCTTCGAGCGCGCCCCTTCCGAGCCACTTCCTTTTGTCGATTTCCAAGACGGCCAGAACTTCCGTTCCCAGCCCGATTCGATGCGCGAGTTTTAAAGCCGCCCGCCCCTCATCTCGCCCCTATGATCTCATTCCATCTTTGCCGCGGTATAATCGCCGCCGCCCTCCTCGCCACCCCTTCCTTCGCCCAGACTCCCCTGTCACTCCCTCTTCTTGAAGGAGAAGGCACCAGTCAAGCAATGGCCCTTCCCCTCGATACCGAGGGCCACTATGCCACCATCGGAGTCGTTGGTGCGGACGCCAAAACAGCAACCTCTGGCGAGGATAAATTCACCTTTTTAGCGCAAGACCCCCAGTCCCGCTTCACTCTCTTAAAGGGTCCCAAGTTGGAAGAAGCCCCCGCTCTTGGCCTATCAAAGAACCTTAAACCAGGTTCCGCTCTCTACCAAAAAAATGACCAATCGGGTTCTCCCTTGCGCGTCGTCAGTCGGGAAACTTACTTCCACGATCAGCTACTTCCATTGGAGTTCCTCCGTGTCGCCTATCGCGGCAACCTCCCAAAACCCGGCCAGCCGCTCTTCGATGAAGCTGGAAAACTGGTCGCTCTCGCACACCAGCCCACCTCTGACTTCGGCACCGGCATCTACGCCCTCCCCATCGAGGCCGTTTCGCGAAATCTTGCTGACTTCCAGAAAAACGGAAGCCTCAAGCGCTGCTGGCTCGGCCTCCACCTCGATTCCAGCAACCCGATCCCCCTCATCGAGGGAATCCGCCCCGAATCACCATCCGCCAAGGTCGGTCTCAAAAAAGGTGACATCCTCCTTAATCTCGGAGGCTGGCCGATCACGACCTACTCATCCTCGATCAACGCCTTTTACTACCTTCTCCCCGGCCTCGAGACTGATCTCCACATTCTCCGCGGCACCGAGGTTCTTAAGCTCAAAATTACCCCGGTAGCCCACCCCGGCTATATCGGTATTCCACAGAAGCCGAAGGAATAGCAGTGGCCAGCCACCCCGCCAGCTTCGCCGTCCGCACCTCAGGAAAAGGCACCTACGAGATCACCCGCCAAGTCGAATCCTGCATCGCCGAATCCGGCATCACCACCGGCACCGTCACCGTCTTTGTCCAGCACACCAGCGCGAGCTTGGTCATCATGGAAAATGCCGACCCCAGTGCCCGGACTGACCTCGAGGCCTTCTTCGATCACCTCGTTCCAGAAGACACCCCCTACTTTATCCACACCTACGAGGGACCGGATGACATGCCCTCCCACATCCGCATGGCCTTGACCCGCACTAGCGAGGTCATTCCCATCATCGACGCACGGATGACCCTCGGAACTTGGCAAGGCCTCTTTCTCTTCGAGCATCGGAACGATCCACACACCCGCATAATCACGATCATGGTCCAGGGAGACTAACTCTCGCCCCGCATCGCCCGCAGGCGCTCTTCCTGAGCATCAAGCATAAAGACCGACCGCTTAAAATCGATCAAGCCCTCGAGCTTCTCCACCTCCGAGCGCGACCGGTCATCGATGACCATCGTCAACTTCCCCATCTCAGAAGCAGGAATCTCTGCCAAAAATCGCGGGTCAGAAACCCGGAAAATGATGCTGCGCACCCTAAACCATTTCTTAACCAGTTCAACGTGCTCGATCTCCCCATAAGGTAGCTCAATCACCTTCATCTCACCTTTTCCTCCCGAAAAAACATTTCCCTTCATCCGCCAAGAGAGCTCCACTTCATCCGGTAAAAAGCGGAGCTTGCCCATAATCTCCTCCCGCCCCAGCGGATCAGTCGCCGGGATGTGAAAGCTGATATTGACAGGTTCGGTGAGCATCATCTGGAAGCGTCACGACCCTACTCGAAACTACCGCGCTCGACAAAGCCAAGAATCAGGATCCTCGATCAAAAATACAAGACCCAGCGAAACTCGCTCACCTCGGCAGCTGTCTCACAGATTGCATTTGCCTTTTGATGGAACGACCGCTAAGGCACCCATCCCCGCCACGCGCGGGTCTACGCCATGGAAAAGAAAAGTGATTTCGGACTAATCGGTCTGGCCGTTATGGGTCAGAACCTCGTGCTCAATGTCGAAAGCCGCGGCTTTCAGGTCTCGGTTTATAACCGCACCACCTCCAAGATGACCGAGTTCATCGCCGAGAACCCCGGGCGGAACCTCGTCGGTGAAGAGACTCTCGAGGGCTTCGTTGAGTCCCTTGCCGTTCCCCGCAAGATTCAGATCATGGTCCAAGCCGGCCCCCCTGTCGACGCCGTCATCCACCAACTCATGCCCCTCCTCGACCCTGAGGACATCATCATCGATGGCGGAAACTCACTCTACACCGATACCGAGCGCCGCGATAAGTATGTCGGCGAAGCTGGTTTCCGCTTCATCGGAGCCGGTGTTTCCGGCGGTGAAGAAGGCGCTCTCAAAGGCCCCTCGATCATGCCCGGCGGACCTGAGTCCACCTGGGAGGTCATGAAGCCGATCTTCGAAAGCATCTCAGCAAAGGTCGATGGCGAGCCTTGCGTCGTCCACATCGGAGAAGGCGGTGCAGGCCACTTTGTCAAAATGGTCCATAATGGCATCGAGTATGGCGACATGCAGCTCATCTGTGAGGCCTATAATATTTTCAAAGCAGCCGGCTTCTCAAACGAAGAACAGGCCGCGATCTTTGCCGACTGGAACGAGGGAGACCTCGAGTCCTTCCTCATCGAAATCACCGCAAACATCCTCAAGCAAAAGGACCCCGAGACCGGAAAAGACATCGTCGATCTCATCGTCGATAAAGCCGGCCAAAAAGGCACCGGTCGCTGGACCGTCATGGGCTCCGTCGAGCAAGCCGTCCCCTTCAGCACCATCGCCGGTTCTGTCGAAGCGCGCATTCTTTCCTCCATGCGCGATCAGCGAAAAGTCGCCTCTGGAATCCTCCAAGGACCCAGCAACTGGGACTTCGATCTCACCATGCCAAAAGAAGATCTCGTGAAGAAAGTGCGCAACGCGCTCTACGCTTCCAAGATCGTCTCCTACGCCCAAGGTCTCGACCTCATCACAAAGGTTGGCGATGACAAAGGCTGGGATCTCAACCTTGGCGAGATCGCCAAGATCTGGCGTGGCGGCTGCATCATCCGCGCCCGCTTCCTCAACCGCATCACTGAGGCTTACACCGGCGGAAACCCTCCCACCAACCTCATGCTCGCGGACTTCTTCACCAAGATCCTCAATGAAGGTCAGCAAGACTGGCGCGAAGTCGTCGCCCTCGCCGCCACCAATGGCATCCCCGTCCCAAGCTTCGGTGGCTCGCTCTCCTACTACGACGCCTACCGCGCCGAGCGCCTCCCCGCAAACCTCCTGCAAGCGCAGCGGGACTTCTTCGGAGCGCACACCTACGAGCGCATCGACAAGCCAGAAGGCGAGTTCTTCCACACCGAAGACTGGCCTGAGCTCATGGGCTAAAAGTCATCTCCCTTTTTCCTAAGCGGCGCTCTCGAGAGGGAGCGCCGCTTTTTTTTGACCCCTCACTTTGCTGTTGCTTCCTCATTAATGAGACGGATCTTACAGAGCGATGATTCTCCAAGAAGATGCCGATACCCAAACTAATGGCATGGAGCTCATCGCCACTTTCGGCGACCTCCGCGAAGCTCAGGACTACGTCCTCGTCATCCTCGCAATGAATCTCGACTGCCTCATCACCGCCACCCAAGAAGGCTACCACCTCCATGCCGAAGAAGCTTTTTCGCTCGCTATCAAGGACGAATTCAAACTCTACGAGCAAGAGCAGGCCATGATGCAACCGCCCAAGGAAGTCGCCGTTTTTTCCGCTGGTTTAGAAATTTTCCTCTTATGGGCCACCGTTCTCTTCTTCTGCTACACGCTCCAAGTCGAGAACCCCGAAGTCACCGAGCGATTCTTAAATTCCGCTTCCGGGGTCATCGAGCGCGGGGAGATCTACCGCTCCTTCACCGCCCTCTTTCTCCACGGGGGCATCGGACACCTTCTCAGCAACATCGCTCTGGGAGGAATCTTTTGCATTCTCGTCGCCCATTCCCTCGGCCCCATCACCGGGTGGGCGCTCATCCTGATGAGCGGTTTTTTAGGAAATATCGCTAATGCGGTAGCGCACCACGGCACCTCGTTCAGCTCGCTCGGAGCTTCCACCGCTACCTTCGGAGCGCTCGGCCTCATTATCGGAGTCGCCCTCTATCAAGCGTGGCTCGCGCGCACCGTCCGCAGCGGCCTACGAGTCGTCGCGCCGCTCGCCATCGGTCTCATGCTCTTTTCCATGTGGGGCATTGGGGATGGCACCAGTAACATCGATGTCAGCGCCCATCTTTTCGGACTCGCCGCGGGCGTGCTCCTAGGCGTCCCGGCCGCCAAATTTCGCAATGACGCTTAAGTCAATTTTTCACGAATCTCAGAAGGGATTTCCACAGCCTTCATCGTGCTGAGCGCAACGCAAACTGAGGTCATCTCCCCCCTTGCCCTAACTGCTTCCTCCTCATTGACGCGGAACTCAAAGCGGTAGCGCACCGAGCGAGTGCGAATCTCGTCCACCACCACCGAAACGCGCACGACATCGCCAAACTTAATCGGCCTTTTAAAATCCGCCGTAGCACTAACTCTAGGCCAGCCGATTCCACCCGAGTGCAGCGCGATGCCGCGCGAGCGCAGATAGGCATGCTCAGCCGATTCCATCCAGCGATAGAAATTGGAAAAATGAGCGATGCCCGCGAGGTCCGTCTCGTAGAACTCAAGCGCTCGCGACCATTCGAATGCCGCATTCATTGGCTCACCACCTCTCTAAAAAGCTCTTCGTAAGATTCACTCATCGCGCCGACATGATAGCACTCTTCGACCGCGCGCCGACCCTTTTTGCCCATCGCTTTTCTCCTCGGCGCATCGTCCAAAAGCTCTCTCCAGGCATTCGACAAGGCCTCCGCATTCTCGGGCTCAACCAAAAGCCCGCAACCGAAAGACTCAATGATCTCCGGAAAGGCCGAAGCCCGCGGCATCACCACCGGAACCCCACAAGCCATCGCCTCGATGAGGTAGAGACCGAAGCCCTCCGGGTAAATCGCGGGAACTGAAAAAAGGGAAAGCCTCCCTAAAAAAGCCGCTTTCTCTTCTCGGGTAACATTTTCAAACCAAGCTACCTCATCAGCAAGACCAGCCGATGCAAGCTTCTCCTTGAGCGTTAAAATAAAAGCTTCATCGGCTCCACTAACTGTCCCCCCGATCTCTAACCGCGTCACAATTTCCTCATCCTTACGCAAGTGAATGAAGGCATCGATAAGAAGACCGAGGCCCTTATCACGGTTCATGCGGGCGAAATACCCGATAGCATCCTGAGGCCGAGTTTCCTCGTAACCTGCGAGATCGATGCCATTAGAAATAACCTGAACCCCCGCAATCCCGAGCTTCTCCTCCATCATCCCAGCATAGAATCGGCTAGAGGTGACCAGACCATCCGCTCGCTTTACGCAGGCTCCCATCTCCCTCCAGCACTTCGTTTTCCAAGGCTCTGGAAGCCCATCCAAGAACACGTCCTCGCCCTGAAAGGCGCAAACCACAGGCACCTTAAAGCAGCGCTGAAGTTCGGAAATCATCCCACCGAGCAGCGCATTCGAAAGTAGAATCACATCCGGTTTTCCATCCCGCTCGAGCCAGCTCTCGAGCTTCGCAATCTCCTTCCCGAGGTGACTTTCCTCTAACTTGAGCATCAGATAAGTCATCTCCCCTTGCTCACGGGCGTCAGTAAGATGACTGCGCTTCGCCACCGCGCGGAGGAAGCCAGCTCCATTGAATAATCTGTCGACCCACCCCGGCAATCTACGAAAGATTGCATACTTCTGCTGAAGGTAAACATTGATCCCTCCAAAAAATACCGGAGTCGCTCGATCGCTCTCGCTTTTTTCCTCATCCAGCTGGAGCGGCAGATACATCGGCACCAAATGCGCATCATGCCCGCGCGCGCGCAGCCCCTTCACAAGCGAGTTATCACGCATGCAGGCTCCGCAATAGTAGCTCCCAGTGCCGGCTGTTAGAATAGTAATCTTCACAAAGCTACCCCGTCGCCGGGTCCGGGTGAGAGTAACCTTCGCGATCCTTCCTCGCAAGCAAGCCATCCGAAATCGAGCAGCCAGCGAGTGGTATCAAGCATATGGACGCCCATGTCGCCCGCGATTCCCTTCCTATATTCCATGAACGACCGTCGTCCACTCGTGCGAAGCAAAAAGTTAGACAGTCGCATCTCCCGGCTTTGTCCGAATCCTCATCTCGTAGTAGCAACAGACCTCCCGTGAGGGAGATCGCCCGGAAGATCAGCAAACTCACCAACTCTCTCGAAAAGTTCGCTATAATCACGATCCATCAGATCTCCAATCAAACAGTCAGTCATAGCATGATGAACCTCCTCGTATTTCATAACGACATCCTTAAAGCTGAAATCTTTATCATAGAAAGCGTAGACGAGCTTCCGCATCCACTCGATACCGCTGCATAACCGCTCTCCATAATCGAGAAACTGCTCGGCACCAGCATCCTCACGATCGAGCGCCTGAGCGACCGCATCGGCGGCCATCGAACCACTCGTCAGCGCAAGGTAAACGCCCGAAGAAAAAACGGGATCTAAAAACGCAAAAGCATCCCCAATCAGAATAAGCCCATCAGCTGCGCAATGCTCAGCACGGTAGGAATACTCCCCCGCCACCCAATACTTTCCAAACTGCTCCCCCTCAGACAAATGCTCCTCTACCCACTTGTTCTCTTTGATCTCACGATCATAGATTTCTTTTAAATCTCGCGAGCCACGGTAGAGATAATCTCGCTCCGCCACGATGCCCGTGCTCACGATGTCGTCCTTCAACGGAATATTCCAAAACCATCCCTTGCCTTCCACATAGGCCACCGTAGTCGCCCCCTCATCAATACCTGGATCCCTCTTAGCCCCCCTATAATTTGTCCAAATAGCGATCTTATTAAGCTTAGGGTCGCGCTTGCGCCACTTCTTCTTTCTTTGGAAAAGCGCGTCCCTGCCAGAAGCATCCATCGTCATCGGCGCACGCAGTTCAAAACAGCTCCCGTCCTCGCTCTCAGCTTTCACCCCGACCACAAACCCGCTTTCTTCGATAAAACCGATAACTTTGATACCCTCACGCACCTCCGCCCCAGCCTCGCGCGCCCGCTCCATCATCATCGTGTCGAAGGTCTCACGATCAACCTGCCAAGTCTTCGACCTAGGATGGTCGCTATGTCTAGCGAAGTAGAAGGGAGCCGAAAGCTTCCCGTCCTGATTGACAAACTGAACACTCTGCTTGCTCTGAAAGCCCTTCTCATCAAGACGCCCCACCATGCCTAAGCGCTCAATGGTGTCGTAACAATGAGGGATCAACGACTCGCCAACATGATAACGAGGAAAGTGCTCTTTCTCCAACACCACCACTTTTTTTCCCTTCTCCTCCGCAAGAATCGTCGCCGCAGTGCAACCAGCCGGTCCAGCCCCGATGATAATGACATCGCAGTCGTAGGAAATATTCGAGATCATAAAGGTTCTTAAGGTAAAATTTCTAAGATGCGGGCCAAAACACCCCTCTTAGAATTTGACAGATTATTGTAGCGCCCAAACAAAAATTCGCCACCTCGCTTTGAAAAAAAACTCGGTGAAAAGTGGCTTGAGCAAATTCGAAAATACCCCTGAGGCTGGCTCTGATACTCAACACCATCACCATTCAAAATAGAACCTAAAGGAGCGCCTCCTCCGACTATCTTCTCCCTCACTTCAGAATCAAAAAGATCCAAACTAATTTCGATAATCCCATACTCCACCGCGCTCATTCCGGCCGATAAAATAACCTCTCGAACATAGCTACACCCTCGATGACCCTCCTGCAGGACCTCTAAACCAATCTCAGCCCCGTGGAATCTAGCCAAAGTCGAAGTCATGTCTCGCTCGTGAACAAGCAGCTCGCAATACGGACGCTCGATCTCTTCAGGAGTGATCCACTCGAGCTCGACTCCCTTTAGCAGAGACCCACTCTTAAGCTCCCGAATCTGTTCCGATAACTCGATCATCTCAGACAAGTTGATCAGTCCGGTGCTCAGCTAGAAAAAAATCGTGCAAAATATTGTCCACGCACAAAAGCCCGTCTCGGGTCAGCAAGATCTCGTCCGAATCGACATTCACCAACCCCTCGGCCATCAATTGCTGAAGCTGCTGGCCCCACCTCGAGAGCACATCCACCCCAAACTTCTCTCGGAAATAACCCCCTTCGACTCGGCCCAGCTTCATCTGTAAAATAAACTCACGGATCATCCGTTGCTCCCGAGTCGTTCGAAAGCTTCGCTTCGTCGGGATTCTCCCTTCATTGATCGCCTTCATGTATTCATCGATCTCAGTCAGATTTTGGTAATGCACCCCGGCGGCATGAGAGAATGAAGCAACCCCGAGACCTAAAAGATCGGCACCACCCCATAGCGAATCTCGATACAGAAACTTCGTCTCATCTGGATTCTTCACCGCCGTATAGCCCGAGCTAATCGTATAGCCGGCACTCTCCAATTCCGCGAACGCCTCTCTCACCCACCGTCGCTTTGTCTCCCAGTCAGCGACAGGCGCAACAAGCTTTCCGGTATCCTTCATCTCACGATAGATCGTCGTATTATAAGGAATCTCCATCTGGTAGATCGTCACACTGTCTGGCGATAGCTCGATTGTCTTTTCAATATTCCTTTGCCAATTCTCCTCAGTCTCCTCAATCATCCCGGAAATGAGGTCAATGTTAATCTGCTCAAAGTCCTCAGCCTGCGCCCGTTCGTAAGCCCGGTAAACCTCCTTCGTCCGATGAGCTCGTCCATTAATCTCTAAAATGTGATCATCAAAATTCTCGATCCCTAAACTTAAGCGAGTCACCCCGATATCCTTGATCGCTGACAACTTCCCGGCGTTTAAAGTTCCAGGCTCGCACTCAAAAGCGACTTCCCGCGCTTCATCCCACGATAAAATATCCTTCATTCGGTCGGTCAATTCCGCCAGCTGCTTTGCAGACAAGTAAGAAGGCGTCCCCCCACCAAAATAGACAAACTCCGGCTTGCGCCCTTCGATCAGGGGCATCCGAGACATCATCTTAAGTTCTCTAATCGTTGAATCCAGATAGCCCTTAATATCGTCAGCGCTTTTATCGGTATACACCCTGAAGTAACAAAAATGGCACCGTTTCCGACAAAATGGGATATGGTGGTAAAGACCCAGAGGAACATCAGGCTTCGATGCCTCTTGATAGACCGCACCCACCTGAGAGTTCTCAGTCTCAGACCAAAAAGAAAACGGTGGGTAGTTGGAAATAAAGTAGTTTCCCGCACGGGTTGCCTTCTTCGTATCAATTGTGCTGCTCATTAATAAAATTTTATCTAATCTCCTGATTACCCTACCACAAAACAAGCTCCTTTCTTACAAGGAAGTCTCATCCTCCTCGAACCTAAATTTGCTGAAGTGCCTTGTTCGCGAAATAGAGCGTAATCCTCCTTTTGAAATTGGTCAGCCTAATAATTAAAGCTGAAGTCCCTTATTTTCATGCACCACCTCTTAACCAAATGAAGACCCAACCCATAAAGCCCTGAGACCGTCATACCGAGGAGTTTCCGGCCCCTCCCAATCAAGTGCTCGCTGGAGACATCACCCAAACCCTCACCGCCAGCGGATGGCTTTATCTCACGCTCATGAACGACCTCTGCTCAAGCAAGGCCGTGAGTTGCAAACTCATAAATCACCTGCGCGCAGGCACTCCTCGCTCCACTACCAGACCCCCGTAAAATTTAATGATCTCTCCTACCAAAATTAATCAAATAATGGTCCAAAAGACCTTACACCTCAGGCCCACGTATAGCAGCATACCAAGCAGTAGGCGAACCTGCTGGTAACCACTGATCAAAAATCGCCACCTCTTAGCCTGATCTCCATCTCATTGAGAGAAATTGAAACCTCATCTATTAAAAAGATGCAAATGCTACTCTCTTGCCAATTGATAATCTGGCAGCCATAGCGACGTTTGAGGATAGCCGTCAAACACACGAACCCGAGTGACTTTAGAACACCAGAAATCACGCACTGCAGCAAGTCAGCCTTCGAAAACTCTCAACGAGTATTTGACTGCCTAATCCGGCATGCTATCTAAGGTCTGCTTCTTGTAGAATCGACCTCCAAATATCACTCCCTTTACAGAACCAATCGTCACAAAACGAATATACTCTAGTTTGTCATGGGCCTTCCAAGTTCCGTCTGTTCGAGTTCGCTCATACTTCGGATAGACCTGATGTTCGGGGAGAACAGCCAAATCGTTCTGGGCAATATGAGTGAACCAGAGATATAGGGTGTCCTCCTCTGCATAAAGACGAATATGAATGCTAGCTGTCCCGGTATGATCTCCTTCCAGTGCAGTATACTCACCATGAGAGTCGCTCCCATCAGAAGCCCAAACCTTGATTTTCTTTGGCTCGAATTGATCCTCGTGGGTGATCTCTGCAACAACAAGGTTGGCAAAAAGGACGATTACTGAAAGAACGCGGATCATTGTGGGTAGGAGCTTATCATAAAAGTAAAACTACGCCAGCAACGAATGCCACTGAGTTGAGCCGGTCTACTGGGTTTTCGGAAATAGGATTCTCGGTGCGGGATCTCTCTAAATAAGTGCCGATGCTTGGTGAGCATTTGGTAGTTTTTTGGCCTTCGCTTGATCGCTCGGGGTTCTTGCCGATAGGGCCGGAGCTCAAGGGTGTGGCCAGCGCAGTCATTGATAAATTTTCGGTAAAGCTCGCGGCGCTTGCGTGGCTTTCCGGCCACGACCCGAAAGCTTTCATGACTGCTCGTTGGGGAGGTGATGATCCTTTTGGCGCTAAGGTGGTTGACCTTTTCTCCCGCTTCTTACAGGCCCACTCCATCACCTGTTTGGCACGGTAAGGCTTCTTCCTATGTTACTCCATCAACGCCGTCATTTCGGCCATCGCCAATCCCGTCAGCGCTTCGCTCATCTGTCGCTAATCCTAACACAGCCCGACCGCTTTCAGAAGCAATCCTCTCTCCAATGGACCTTAGCGCGCTCTCCTGTTCGACAGTCCAAGAGTGCCTAAAAGAACCAATAAACCTACGGTCGGCTCCGGTATTGCCTCAAACTCTACCACATATGCCAGCGTATTCGTTCCAGACAAATCATTCCACTCTCCTGCAGAACCCAAAGACCCCGGTGAAGAAATCGGCCACGCCGTCAAGCCCATCGCCCCAAAATCCTGCTGTCCGTTCTCCACATTATCCAAATCATCTGGCTCTGGCCCCGATCCACCGAACACACCATTCCCCCAATTCGTGTAAGAACTAGATCCACTCACCCACATCCAATCTTGGCTCGAAGACGCCGGGGACGCACCCTGATAAAGACCAATCCAAGCATAAATCGCCCCGCCACCATCCGCCGCCGTCGATGTCACCCCTGCTAAACTCAAGGCATTAAAAATCGCCGCATTCTCAGATCCGCTCTCAATCACTGCTAAATTCCCACTCGACCAACCATTCACACTTAAACTCTGCGCATCTGCCAAAGCTGCTGTCCAAGACTTGGGATCATTCACAATCGCATAGCCCTTTCCCCCAAAAGTAAACGTCGTCATAGTTTGGCCCAGCGCAAAATCTCCTAGCAATAAACTCAATATAAAACAGCTATGTAATTTATTCACATTCCTGCAATATCAATCAACCGAAAAAAGTCAAGCCTCTTAGGGATCTAGATAATGCAGCGAGATCGGCGTCCAAGAACGGGCTTATTAATCGGGCGAAAAGGCGGGTTAGCGCATCACAGGATGGTTCCACGAGCAGCGGTGGCTGAGTTGCGCTCGGAGCCAGGGGGAAGAAATACGCCCAGAAATACGCCAAGCATGAATGCCGCACACTTTCTCCAACAGAATCTGACCACCTTTCGTCTTCGCTCTTGCTCATTTGAGTTCATTTGAACAACCCCATCATGGTATTGTTTTTTTTGAGCAGTTAA
>Ga0209187_1001506_pt1 | contig 26491 bp, 18 predicted proteins | sample BantaG_FD_187430 | JGI IMG/M metagenome (GOLD analysis project Ga0209187, IMG submission 187430) | Marine algal microbial communities from Bantry Bay, Ireland - BantryBay_4 metaG (SPAdes) (version 2) | ecosystem: Host-associated > Algae > Red algae > Unclassified | place: Bantry Bay, Ireland...
TTAAGAGAAGGATAGGGATAGATTTAAAATAAGCAAGAGGCCTAGCCTCCGCCGCTTACCCCGTTCGGCGGTGGCTGTTGCAAGACTTGTGCAAAGCCGCCTGCGTCGCATTATAAAATCAAGATTCCGTCTTGAATTAAGAGTACTCACTCCACCACAAACTTATGTGTCTTCCTCCGCCCCGCCACATCCACTACCTGGATAACATAACTACCAGCTGCATATCGGGCTAGATCTATGACTTGCGTATGCGTATGATCAGGAGAAGAAAAAGCATCCATTACCCTGCCATCCATAGAGAGTATGGAGACTTGTAATGACGATTTGCTTTCATTGACGAGATAGAGATAATCCGTGGCAGGATTGGGAAATATTCTGGTCTGACTGACCTCGTCCAACTGGATCGTGGAGACTGAGCTCGTATCCAGTAATCCATCTTTGTCAAGCTTGATTATGATGGCTTTTATCCAAGGCATATCTTCTTCTGTCTCAGGGTCTATGTAAGCACTTTCTCCCACCGCCACATAACCGCCATCAGAGGTCGCCACAACGTCCGTAAACTTATCCCTTACCTCATCTCCTGTACGCCAGCTATATCGGCGCATCCATAGGCTATCTCCTTCTGGAGACAGCTTGGCTATGGCTGCAGTAACGATTAACGTATCACTTAGATATCCTGGCTGAAAACTTTCTCCGCCTACTACCACATACCCATCCTTCTCGGCTGACTCTATAACCGATTTCCACACTCCAAGAGCATAGACATTATAAATGGTATTCCCTATCGTACTTGTCCATAAGTGATTTCCTTCCGAATCAAACTTGGCTACTGAAGGAGTATTATGATAATGAGTAAATGAGCTTGGCGTATCTATTATTTCTTTTTGATTTCCAGTTATGACAATATTATCATCACTTTCTATTACCATCCCCTTACTGCGATTCACTTTCATCTCAGGATTGTCATCATTATCTTTATTGTCAATTAAGAGATTCAAACTTTTGTCAAGAATAACAATATGAGTAGAGTCCTTATCACTTCTCATAACATCTCTCCTATCCTCCGCTACAATAATCAATTCATCCTTGGAATTCACTTCCATATTCAACGCTACCTTATCTCTTGAAAATTCCCCATCCGTATACCTGACAGTATCTGTCGGCGTGACTTTAACTACTCTCAGACTGTCCCCAGTGGTGCCTGCAAAAAAGAAAGTCTCATCATCGAACTCTGGGTGAAAACTGAATGGGACCACTCCTAGATCTGAAAGAGAAAATTTTCTAGTCGTATAAAAACTATCTAGCTCAAAATCATAGGTCACGATCCTGGCAAAGCCGCCAAAAACGCTCAGCACATTGTAAGTCTCTTCGTGCAAGTGAACATGGTGGCTCACATTGAGTATAGCCAAGGTATCATTGGAGATCAGGTGGTGTTTAACATATTCTCCATCTTCATCATAGATCGCAATAAAACCGTTCCATGCAGGTATGCTGGCATCGCCATATTGCCCGCTCATATAATACTGACCTTCATATTCTTCAATATGGAAGGCATGACTGGGTTCTTCTGTATTTAACCTAAGCTCATTCTTGAAGCCTTTTTGGGCAGAGGCAGTGGAGCATAGAGCAAATGTTAATGTCAGTATGCAGATTAATCTATGCAAATTAATTTTATCAGTTTATTTATTCTATGATTCTTTACATTTCCAAGTTAACATAATTTCACTACTCCCTATCCTATCCTCCATAATTGCTTTATTTGCACTATGATCGTAAGAATCGTCAAAATGGAGTTCAAGGCCACCGAAGTCGACAACTTCAAGCAGCTCTTTGAAGAAAGGAAGGCCAAGATTAGAGCCTTTACTGGCTGTAACTATTTAGAACTCCTACAAGGCCTCGATGCCAAGTCCACAGTTTTTATGACCTATAGTTACTGGGAATCAGAAAAGGATCTAGATAATTACAGATACTCCGATTACTTTGTCGAAACTTGGAAATTAACCAAGTCCATGTTTTCCAAAAAAGCTGAAGCCATTTCCACTCAAAAATTACACTCCCTTGCCTAATGCCATCCATAAAAACCCCAAACTATAAAGTCGATGTAGACAAGGATTTCGCCGACTTTGAGAAGTATCTCGACAAACTGAAACCTTCTAAGATCTTCGTCATCGTAGATGAAAACACTAAGGAGCATTGCCTGCCCATACTTCATCCCCATCTCTATGCCTATGAGTTACTGGAGACCGTGTCAGGCGAGACCAATAAATGTTTAGACAGCTGCGTAAGATTATGGTCAGCGTTGATCGACAAGAAAGCCGACAGAAAAAGCTTAGTTATAAATCTTGGTGGTGGCGTGATCGGCGATATGGGTGGATTTGCAGCAGCTACTTACATGCGTGGGGTACCTTTTCTTCAGATGCCGACCACCTTACTTTCACAGGTGGATGCTAGCGTGGGTGGCAAACTGGGAATGGATTTCAGAGGGTATAAAAATATCATAGGTACTTTCCAAGACCCCATTCATGTCTGGGTGCATACCCCTTTTATGAAAACCCTACCGGATAGAGAACTCTTGAGTGGCTTTGCAGAAGTCATCAAGTATGGGCTGATACACTCTAAGCCACTATGGGAACTAATAAAACATAATGGTTATGACCTCTCTGAAGAAGACTGGGGAAAAGTGATCACTAACTCCATCAAAATAAAAAACAAAATAGTCACTCAAGACCCTCTAGATAAAGGCGTCAGAAAAATTCTAAACTTCGGTCATACTATCGGCCATGCCATAGAGTCTTTCTACCTCAACACTGAAACCCCACTCCTCCACGGCGAAGCCATCGCCAAAGGTATGATCGCAGAGGCTTACCTAAGCTTCAAACTGAAATTGATCACCATCATCGAGATGGAAGAAATCAATTCACTGCTAGAGTCCATTTATAAATTACCTGACATCAAGGCTGACGATATAGATGCCTTATTGAAATTGATGGCCATGGACAAGAAAAACGAAGGCGGCAAAAAGATGATGTCTCTACTAAATGGCATTGGGAAATGCGATTATGATATAGAAGTGAATAATAAACAGATCAAGGAAGCATTAGCTTTCTGAAAGTAGATCTTTATAATCAAGTCTGTACTCAAGAGTAATACTGCAAACTATGTCATATTGTAATAAATTATAATATGTATCTTCGTGTTACTCATTTAAGAAATTACAGATGGATAGCCATAATCACAACCTGGCCTACAGGTTTCTCTTTGCCTTAATTCTAATCAGTCAAGCAGTATCAGCTCAAGATGCCTTTACTGAATTTGAGTACCTCAGGGTGCATGATGATCGTATAGAGCGATTTACAGTAACAAATCTCAATGATCTCTCTTATCCAGACAATCCAGACATAGGCTACAGGACTGCTGACTATGATCCTTTTCTGTTGGAATACGGAGAACTCAGAAACTCAAGTGACTTATGGCGTAAGGACTTATGTTTCCATACAGCGAGTGGAAAGACTTTACAAATATTAAAACTTGATCTCAGGGAATTCATCCCGACCATTCCAGATAGAATAAAGTCTGATAATTATCTTAGCTACATTTCACTCATCAATCAGGAGTGGAATAGAAATCAAGTTAAATTCATAGAAAAAGAATTCAATACAGATCTGGAAGATATCAAGCGAGTCGATGTTGCTAGAAATTGTCTTAATGCCTATCTATGGGAAGTGATCCTATACAAAGAGGAAAATGGGAAAGTCCTGCCGTATAGTCATGGGTGGTTTAAATTTCCTCCTAAGCTTTACGCTAAACTCTTCGAAACTAAAAACGGACAAAAATGGTCGGACTATCAAGAAGGGATGGAAAACTGGAGAGAACCCAAAAGCAAAAAAATAGCCCTCAAGAAACTGAGAAGTATTCAGCAAGTCTTTGACATAACTTTCAAAGACCTTTCTGATGAAATGTATCCCAAAAAAGGAGCCAGAGCTAAAAAATATAAGGAGATCATATCTCCAGAATCTTTTGCTACAATGCGCGATCTGCAGACAGATGCTTCAAAATTTGCAACTTTTTCACCTCCAGGCTTTTATAATCGCAGCGATCCCAGATCGACAGAGCTCGGACGGATCCATCATCTGAAAGAGGTAAAACTCGCAAGAGTAGAAACTGAGTCTTCTCAGAATAAAGTCTTGCATGAGCTCACTTTCAACTTTCAGCATGATAAAAGCAGAATACTTACTTCATTGATCATAGGTGGTTTGGATCTTTCACAAATTCCAGTGTTATCTGCCTCGCAGGCTAATGAAGGATGGAAAAATTCTATGGGCATAGGTAACCACAGTTTTTACGAGAGTTACTCGGAACACCTCAGTTATAAAACTAAAGAGTCACCCTATTACGCCATACTGACGGACGATGACGACCATTGGCTTGATAGCCATAAGATAGGCATCGATGGACCTGTACTCCACTTTACTGATGAGGATAGGACAACACTGCATGTATGGTTACTCTCTTTTGAGCGACATGCACTGGTAGGACACTATGAGATAAGGATAGATGGAAAGTGAACTCCCCTAAGAATTCACGTTAAAAACCTCTCAACTAAATGTCTAAAACTATCAGTCTTCTCTAAAATAATCGTCACTCTAAGGTAAACGACTCAGCATAGACAATAATGCAACCCTATCATATCAGTTGCTATCTTTCCACACCGTTCTTCTAATAGACACAGAATTCTTACTTTAAAGTCAAAATTAGAACTCAGTGAAAGCTACGATATCCCTATACATCCTGACCCTCATAGCCACTCTCTGCATAGCACAAGTAGCCCCCGCACCCCTCATCCAAGAAGGTGAAGGCCCCTTCCCACAACTCATCATAAGAGGCATAACCGTCATCAATAGCACAGGCGCCCCACCCATAGGCCCAGTGGATGTCGTCATAGAAAAAGATAGGATCGTCCAGATCAAAACCGTCGGCTACCCCGGCGTAGCAATTGATTCATCACGCCGCCCACAACTACAAACCAGCGGAAGAGAAATAGATGGTTCAGGGAAATACCTCCTACCAGGTTTTGTGGACTTGCACGGCCACATAGGCGGCAAAAGCCAAGGCACCGATGCTGAATACGTTTTCAAGCTCTGGCTGGCACACGGCATCACAACCATCAGAGAACCCTCTTGCGGGAATGGCCTGGACTGGACCTTGGAACATAAAAAGCTCAGCGAGGAAAACAAAATCACCGCTCCACGTATTATGGCCTACACAGTTTTCGGTCAAGGCAGTAAGGCACCCATTTCCACACCGCAGCAAGCCAGAACCTGGGTACAAGAGAATGCCAACAAAGGAGCAGATGGCATAAAATTCTTTGGCCTATCGCCCAAGCTATTCGATGCCGCACTCAGAAAAAACAAAGAGCTCGGCCTGCGCTCAGCCTGCCACCATGCACAACTCGAAGTCGGTAGATGGAATGTCCTTCATTCTGCTGAAGCAGGGCTGACGACCATGGAGCATTGGTATGGACTGCCAGAGGCATTATTTGTCGATCAGACGATTCAAGACTACCCGCTGGATTATAACTATCAGAATGAGCAGCATAGATTTCAGGAAGCGGGCAGGCTGTGGAAGCAAGCCGCAGAGCCTTACTCTGAGCATTGGAAAGCTGTGATGGATGAATTATTGGAAATGGATTTTACCATAGATCCCACTTTCAATATTTACGAAGCGAGTCGAGACTTGCACAGAGCCAGAAGAGAAGAATGGCATGAACTCTATACCCTACCCGATCTCTGGCGATTCTTCCTCCCCAGCAAAATATCTCATGGTTCTTACTGGCACTTTTGGGGAACAGAGCAGGAAGTGGATTGGAGAAATAACTATCAGCTCTGGATGACTTTTGTCAATGAGTACAAGAATAGAGGCGGGCGGATCACTGCCGGTTCTGATTCTGGTTTCATATACAAATTATATGGTTTCGGTTACATCAGAGAGCTCGAGCTACTGAGGGAAGCAGGATTTCATCCTCTGGAAGTCATAAGATCAGCTACCTTGTATGGAGCGGAAGCCTTGGGAATGGATGACGAGATAGGCAGTATAGAAATCGGTAAGAAAGCAGATCTCATCATTATAGATGAAAATCCACTTATGAATCTAAAAGTGCTTTATGGTACAGGTGCCATCAAGCTCACTGAAGACAATGAGATAGTCAGAGTAGGTGGCGTTTCATATACTATCAAGGATGGAATCATTTATGACGCCAAGCAATTCTTGGAAGATGTCAAGGAAAAAGTAGATGCTGCCAAGGCTGACGAAGGCTTTGAAATTTCGCAGCCAGGAATGGATGCCTATTTTGAGCGGTTGAATGAAGAGGAGAAGTGACAGCTTGTATTCGTGACGAAAATTTGTAACTCAGAATTCATACCTACGCTCAAATAAAATCAATCATAAACGAGAGCAGAGGTTTTCACTCCACTTCTATTCAGTCAAACGAAAAAGGGAATACAAACATTAATTTTTTGAATAGCCATCCTTACTTTGATGGCTGCGTCATCACCGTTTATTCACCTTCCAACTGCTGCAAAGCGCCCCCAAAGCCGATAGGATTAAGGCCCATCTTCTCTGGCACATCATCATCAAAATCTTCCCACTCTATCACTTCCTTAAGAAAAGTTTCTGTATAACGTATTACATTAATAGGTTTGAATTCTTCAGGTCGTACAATTTCCAAAGTCATTGGCGGCTTGGGTTGGCCATAACCTTCTATGAAAGGATACATGACCATCATCATCACTTTACCATTAAATAGTTGTTGGAAAATCAAGGCACCATTGGACTTTATGAAAGGTCGTTTAGTTTTACTGCCGGGAAGTTTTTCTGCGATGCCACTTACTTCCGTACCTAAGGACATTGTTATCACCTCCAGATTTTCGATATCGTCTTTGACTTCCACATAAGCATTGAGCTCAGTGTCTTTGATGATCTTGTCCAGGTTATCCGTGATCTCTTTTTTCAATCTCGATGACCACTCTTTTCTGTAGTTGGAAGTATTACTTAGTATTGAATTATACTTGGTTACTTTTTCTTGTATTTTGGAATAATCCATATTCAATTTTTGTATCAGTATGCTAATAATTTTTTAATAGTTGGTTGCAATCTATCTTTGGCCAGATATACTTTTTCTAATTCTTTATTGAAAGGAACTGGCGTATCCAGACTGCCTACCCTCATCACAGGTGCATCCAGTTTCTCAAAGAGATGCTCACTCACATACGCTGATATCTCACCACCTATGCCACCGAACAAGCTGTCCTCATGCAAAACCAATACCCTGCCCGTCTTCCCTACAGTATCATTAATAATGCCATAGTCCAAGGGCAGCAAACTTCTCATATCTATTATGTCCGCAACTATACCCATTTCTTTTGCCACTTCCACTGCCCAGTGTACTCCCATGCCATAAGTGATGATGGATAGCTGATCTCCAGCTTGAACTCTCACCCCTTCTCCTATAGGCGTCGTATAGTAACCTTGCGGCACATCTCCAGTCAGGGTTCTGTACATAGCCTTGTGCTCAAAATAGAGGACAGGATTAGGATCCTCCAGCGCAGCTAGCAATAAGCCCTTGGCATCTACAGGATTAGAAGGATAGACGACCTTGAGTCCAGGAGTATGTGTATACCAGGCCTCATTGGTCTGAGAATGGAAAGGGCCTGCACCCATACCGCCGCCACAAGGCATTCTGATGACCACATCCGCTGCATGTCCCCATCGGTAATGAATCTTAGCCAGATTATTGACGATCTGATTGAAACCACAAGTTGCAAAATCACTGAACTGCATCTCCATCATCGACTTATAGCCTTTCATGCTGAGTCCCAAAGTAATTCCGACAATGGCACTTTCACATAGAGGCGTATTCCTGACTCTATCCCTACCGTATTTATCCATGAAACCATCAGTGATCTTAAAGACCCCACCATAATCGGCTATGTCCTGACCCATCAGCACCAGCTTATCCCACTGCTGCATCCCCACATCCAATCCTTCAGATACAGCATCAATAAATCGCAGCTCCTTTGTTACTCCCTTTTTACTTTCAGGGGTATCCACAGGCCTTGCATACACCGCTACTTTTTCTCTGACCTCATCTACAGTCACTTCGGGAGCGGCATATGATATGGCTAATTCTGATTTGATCTCTTGGGTGATTTTGGCCTTTAAGATATCGACAGCTTCCACCGTCAAGCCACCCTTATCAATCAGAAAATTCTGATAGTTCACCAAGGGGTCTTTTGCTGCCCAATAGTCCATCAACTCATCAGGCACATACTTGGTACCCGAAGCTTCCTCATGACCGCGCATTCTGAAAGTAGCAAACTCCAGCAGGACAGGCTCTGGTTTTTTTCTGATTTTCTTGGCAATTTTTGAAAGGGTCTTATAGACTTCCACGATATTATTTCCGTCCACTCGATAGGACTTCATACCATAACCTTTCCCTCTATCTGCCAGATGCTTACAGGCGTATTGTTCACTGGTAGGCGTGCTCAAGCCATAGCCATTATTTTCTATTGCAAATATGACGGGTAACTTCCACACCGCAGCAACATTAAGGGCTTCATGGAATTCTCCTTCGCTCGTTCCACCCTCTCCTGTAAAAGCCAAGGCTATCTTTTTTTCTCCTGATAACTTATGTGCCATCGCCACCCCACTAGCCAATGAAAGCTGCGGACCCAGATGGGAGATCATACCCCATATATTATGCTCCTTACTACCGAAGTGAAAAGAACGATCTCGTCCCTGCGTAAAACCCAAAGGCTTCCCCTGCCACTGCCCGAAAAGCCTGTGCAACGGCACTTGTCTGGTTGTGAATACACCTAGATTCCTATGCATCGGAAACACCCACTCGTCCTCCTCCAGTACAGCCGTGCAGCCTACTGCGATGGCCTCCTGGCCGATACCAGAAAACCATTTGCTGATTTTACCTTGTCTGAGTAGAGACAGCATTTTTTCTTCCACCATCCTTGGCCTTAGCATAAGCTCATACAACTCAAGTTGCCTCTTTTTAGAAAGACCGGTCGTATCGTAATAAATAGGTGTGGGTAAAATTTTTGAAGACATCAAATGCAGTGATTATCTTCCAAAACTAAACATATTAGGAATATTTAACCTAGGTAAATATGATATAGGTGGTTGTATTAAATATTAGGCCGTGCTAAGACAGTAAGGTTCTGAGAACTGGTAATGACCGCAAGGGTCTAAAGTCCTCGATATGCAGTCTATAATAATCCATCAAGGCATCTAAAAGCACCTTGCGACTGGTTTTGTCCATAGCTGCATTTACGGGATTTTGCATGACAGCATGCAAGGAATAGCTTACAGCATCATTAAGGATATACTTATGTCTGATGTCATTATCAATGAAAGCACCCACTTGCAGATCGAAATACTGGTTCTGATCAGAATAATTATCACTTAACTGAAAGCCCAGGTGACTAGCAAGTTCTATGGCATAGCGGATGGGCAGATTACCTAGAGAGGCGCCCGAGTCCAAGTCTTTCAGAGTCTTGACTATGTACAGATACAAGAGTTCATTGGGTTCTTTTTCCTTGATACTGGAGCGAAGCAGATCAATGAAATAAGTACCTATGGCAGCTCTGATGACTTCTCTGTCCAGTTTCTGATAAGTATGATCATAACTGGCTTCTTTGATTCTTGATAGAGATTCTCCAGGCACATACGCGACCAGATCTATGATGTTCATGGGATTATAGACATTAGAGGTTTTGGACTTAGCCTTGCGGACACCACTGACGATATAAGAACCCAAGCCATGCATCTGCGTATAGATATCCAAGATCAGACTTGTCTCCGAATATTTCAGGGATCGGAAGACGACACCTTTTGATTTGAAAGTCTTAGACAAATATTTATTTTATGATTGGAAAGCCCATCTGAGTATCACCCAAAATTAGGGTAAATTAAATTTACTGAATAGCGCTTATAAGAAGCATCAAGGAAATTTATGGATTATAGAATTTTTGGACTTGGCATTCTTCATTTGAGGCTTTAAAGGTTGATATTTCGGTTAAGGACAAGGTTGCGTCGCTTTTTAAAGTCTTTAAGAAATAGGAACGACCGATTCCGCAACGGCGGATAGAACTGAAAGCTCTAAGGAAGAGAACCGCGAAAGCGGATGGGTGGCCAATCTTGAATTTATATTTCGCTTTTGCTATAATTAATTATAAGACATGAACGAATAATGTAGCCAAAGCTGAATCTGAGGTGCTTAACAGACCTAAGAAGAGAGAGAGAACCGAAACATCAGTTTCGGGAAAAGCCCATCGGCGAGGCATATACCTAAAGCTTTGATATATAAGTGATTACAGCAAATAATTGAGAGATATTAGTGCATTCTAAATACATAATTCTAAATTTTTTTCATAGCCGCTTTTATGCCTCCTGACTCCACATTCGAGAAACTCGGTGCAGGCTCTGATGCGAGAACCGTTGCCAGCAGCGTTGCTACGCAGTCCATCTAGGTGAAACTCCCCTCAAAGGTGTGGGGCAAGTGAGGCCGTTGTAATTTAGACAACGTTAAAATTCCCAACCCTCAATCGGATCTTGCTTATATTTTTTCTTGGTTTCAATGCGCTGTTTCTGTCTAGCCCAGATAAGATTGGCAAAGGTGACATGGGCTGGAAAAATACTGACTTCAAATGCTTCTTTGATACTTTTCTGTGTTACATCCAGTCGATACAAATAACTCATCAGCAGATCAGGATCGCCCTTTAGCATGCGTTCCACCCTGTCCGCTATGTGTAAGATCATTTCTTCATCAGATAGCTCCATGGGTAATCGGACATTTATTTCAGAAGCTATTTTCTGCGCTATTTCATTTTTATTCTCTTGCGACATTCTTTATATACTTACGCATAAAGATAATTGCTCTCACTATGCGTTGCAAAGAATACTTCTTACAGATGGACAGTTTGCTGCCTTGGCATAATTGATTATAAAAGTGGAAAACTTGAATTTCTTTATATTTTTGAATTATAACCACAATTGAAACCCCAATAATCATGGAAGAACAGAACGAACAAGACCTACTCCAAGATGACAAATTAGCAGAAAGCTTAGACTTGACACAAACTTTCAGCATGGACAGATTGCAAGGCTATGGAACCCAATTTGTCGATTACATGGTGGTGTTCCTCCCTAAGCTTTTTCTGGCGATCATCGTCTGGTGGATTGGATTCAAAGTAGTCAAAAAAATCAGCAAAGTCATCGGACTAGCCCTTGACAAATCCATGATCGGAATGGAGGTCTCTGAATTTCTAAAATCCATAATATCGACCACACTCAAGGTTATTATCATCGGCATCGCTGCCAGCATCATCGGTGTCAAAATGACAGCCTTGCTCGGGCTATTGGGCGCAGCGGTCTTTGCCATAGGAATGGCCTTGCAGGGCTTCATGGGAAATTTCGCTTCAGGGCTAACCATCCTTTTCTTACAACCTTACAAAGTCGGTGATTGGGTCTCAGTAGAGGAGAGCTTTGGCAAAGTAAAAAGCATTCAGATATTCAATACGACTCTGGAGACCCCTAATGATAAAACACTGGTCATACCCAATGGCCAGATGACCGATAATGTCATCACAAATTACAGTGAGATGGGCAATATGCGCTTGTCACTGAATGTGACCATGCCTTATGCAGAATCCTTTCCCAAAGTGAAAGAAGTCATAAATTCAGCACTGAAGAAAAGCCAATACATCGTCCGGGATAGTGAACCACTCATAGGCATAGAATCTAATGATAGTCACTTCATCATACTAGCCGTCCGCCCATATATCAAACCCGATGACTATTGGGCAGCTACTTACGAGATCTATGGCCTCATCAAGGAAGCTTATTCTCAGAATAATATCAAAGCAGCTTACTCAGAGGGAGTGGAGCTAGGGCCGATCGGGGCATAGGGATTTTGAAGATTGTGATAGTAATTGGTATGATTAGCATCAGTGAACGAGTAGGTAATGCGTATTAGTTTTCAATTCAAAATTTCTCATTTCCAGATTCCTATCGTACGATAATCTTTTGGGCAACAAACTTTTGATCCTGTTTATCTAAGCATAGAACTACGCAAGTCTTAATGTCAGTATCAAAATTCAAGGATTGATAAAAATCACCCGAATGCAGCTCTAGATCTTGTTCAAATATTCTCTGCCCATCGATGCTATATATAGAAAGCTGAACTTTTCTAAGTCCTTGATGATTTGACAAGCTTAATCTGCCTTCGTTATAACTAATTGACAAGTTTTGTAGTTGGGTGGAAGGCAGCTCTATTGTATTTGTAGAATTAATGTCTTCGTAATGTATCATTCTAGAGAGACCACCACCTCGATATACACATAACTCCTTAGTCAGATCAGACTGGAACCAATAATAAGTCCTACTCTCCGTTGGTCCAAAGTCTTTTCTGATCAAGATCACATCTCTAAAAGTATCCTGTGGTGTTGTGATGAGCGTACCCGTGGCTTGGAAGGTGTACTCTTGAAATTTGTTTACTGAAGTCCAAAAATCTTCACCCAATTCCAACCCATCGTAAGCGAATATACTCTCTACATCTTCTGGTTGCGGCTGTATAAACGTATCAATGGAGTTGCCCACATGCCTGATATAGGCTTCGCCAAGGCTGTATATGGTGTCTCCTTTTACTTGGTAATACCACTCCCAATCATAATAGGGATTCACATTTCTGCGGCATACGGTGGCTGCTGGAAAATGTTCGCTGAACACCACATCCACAGGGTCCATAAACCAAGTTGTGTCTATGAGATTATTAAGTTCTTCGTGAGAAAAGTCCCATAACTGATCAGGTCCCACGGCACCCAAATCAACTTGCGAAACATCCGCATTAAAAGTATGCACGTGACTAATAGTGACTCCCGAGCGCAAAAACCAACTATGATCTATGACTTGCGCAGTGGAAACTGAAATGGCTAGAAGGAATATTACTAGTAGAATAAAGTGTTTCATTTGCTTGAAATTCGATGATTTGATACTTGTTCCAATGATGTGTTTCTTATAGAATGCAACTACAAGAAAAAACGCTTACTCTAATTAAAAAAAACCACAGATCACTGATAATTAATACCTTAGAACCCGCTCCACAACAATCCCCCCACTCCGCAAGTCCTGCACCACCAGCACAAAAGCACCCACAGGATAAAGCGTCAAATCCACCACCCCCGCATTCACCCCAGATAATAATTTTCTTCCCGTGTAGTCATAAAGCGACAAGAGATAGCTATCGATACCCTCCGCAGCTATGAAAACCAGATCACGCGTAGGATTAGGATAAATAATAACGCTGCCCTCGCTCAGCTCATGAAGCGCATCTGTTATCATATCTGCACCATCACAATCTTCGTCTATGCCATTATTGGGAATGTCTGTAGCATCTGGATTAATTTCAGGGTTTTCGTCATCACAATCCAATGAATTCTCAACGTAACCAACTAACAAATCACAAGCTTCCACGGGTAGCACATCTGCTCCATAACCATCCCCATCGGTATCTGGATAACCGATGATAATAGTCAAGCCCTCATCTATTTCCGAGTTACAATTATTATCCAGACCATCACAGATTTCTGCTGCAGCAGGACTGATCGTCGCATCCATGTCAGCACAATCCTCTGCCAGCACATACCCGTCACCGTCCAGATCATCATCAGGGGTAGAGGGATCGCAATCATCATCCAGCCCATTGTAAGGGGCTTCTGTCTGACCAGGAAAGACACTGGCATTCTGATCATCACAATCATCAAAGGTCAACACATAACCACTCTGCTGCGAACAATCAACTATGGAAGGGTCAGATACGCCATAACCGTCTCCATCACCATCAAAATAATATCTGACAACTGTCAGGCCTTCATCTATCTGGCCATCACAATTGTCATCCATCTGATTACAAACTTCTACTGCATCAGGATTAACTTCAGCATCCTGATCATCACAATCAAAAGAAGTGGTGAATCCATCACCATCCAGATCTAATTCTGTGCAGGTGGGAAAAGAAAAGTTTCCACCTGAGCAAGAGCCCAGTAAAGTTTCAGAAAATTCTGACAAGCCTAATGGAGAATAGTTGTAGTGCTGCCCAAAACTATACCCTATATAGCCAATCCATTTTCCATCACAAGTGTAGACATCACCCGCCCACACGTCTGTGCCTCCTCCAATACCATAAATCTGTATTAATTGATGACTATCTTTTTCCATTAGGTATACAGTCACATTGTTCTCTCCAGTACAAATAGGGTCAAATGAGGCCAAGGTATCTTGTAACCATTTCTCACAAGCGATATTCTCTATAGGCTCAGGACAAGGCGGGATTACCACAGGAAAACCTCTGCAATCGCAAAATATATCAATGCTGTCATCCACTGTCAATGGATCACCATCATCACAGGGATCATCTACATTCTTGAGCAAGTCCTGGCAATAATAGATGTCATCTCCTCCACAAACACAAGCTGGTGTAATGGCGTCATTCTCCGTATTCGGATCCCCATCATCACAAGGATCACCCACATTGGCCATTAAGTCTGGACAGTCAAAAATCGATTCTCCCACACAATTGCAATCAGCATCGATCTCATCATCTTCTGTCGTCGCATCGTCATCGTCACAGTCATCACCGATATCCACCATCAATGTAGGGCAGTCATACACATAAGTGCCTTCGCACTGGCAGTTGGAGTTGATCATATCATTCTCAGTATCTGGATCACCATCATCACAAGGATCTCCAAAGTTCACCATCGACACCTCACAATCATAGATGGATTCTCCCACACAGAGGCACGCGGCAGTCACCATATCATTCTCAGTCGTGGCATCGCCGTCATCACAGTTATCCCCGATGTCTAGCATCAAGATAGGACAATCAAAGGCAGACTCTCCCACACAACTACAATTACTGTCCACCATGTCATTCTCTGTACCTGCACTGCCATCATCACAAGGATCGCCGATATCCAGCATCAAAGTCGGACAATCATAGATCGACTCTCCTTCACATTCACATAAATTAGTCACAGTGTCACTTAGCGTTGTGGGATCACCATCATCACAAGGATCGCCCACATCTGCCATAAGACCAGGACATTGAAAGGGCTGATCACAGACTGGAAAACCAGTGTCACAATTGCCCAGAACCCTTACAAACTGATATGTATTTATAGAATCTGGCCATACTGTAAAGACCCCATCTCTGGTTTCTGAGCGGCCTACGGTATAACCATTCAGATCAAAAAAACCACCTCTACCTACACCATTCAAAAATCTATTGAAATGCAATAATTCTACTTCTCCCTTCTGATATAAGTCCATCTCAGTAAAAAAAGCAGGATTGTCACATATCCGTTCTCCAAACTCAGATACAGTATCATACCAGTCACCACAATAAACTTCCTCTAAGCTAGGAGCTGACTCAATTGGTGTTCGTTCAGCAGGACAGCAGGGCTTATCATCATCCACTCTGAATCTTGGGAAATGAGGGAAGTTGCCGAGGTTTGGAGGATATGGCATTATGACATTACCTTGTCTGAAGTCACAATCTTGGCCCTTATTATCTGGAAAATTTATAGAGCTAAAGTCAAACTGGAAAGCTCCAATCTGCCTTACATAAATCTTACAATCTGGGCCAAGAGCCATATAATCAAACAAGCCTCCAGATTTATCATCATCGAAATCATCTATTTTAACCAATCCGTCAGAAAGATCTTCTTCTTTCAAATCAACTTGGAATAGACTTTCTCTGTTACATATATATAAAAATTCACCACTAGGGCTAAATTCTATGTCTCCATTTATATTCTGACTGTTTAAGGGAGCCCAATCAAGGGATTTGTGATTAGAAAGTGCTCCAGTTTCTCTATCAAAGTCATAGATATGCAATCCATCGACTAATGAAAAATAAGCAAGTCTGTTTCCGTCTGTAGAAAACTTTGAGGAACCTACTCCAGTTGGATTGATGATGTCTGTTTCTGTGATAAACCTTGGGCCTATATACTGACTGTCTATTTTCGAAAATCCATTTTCATCCAAAAGGATTTTATAATACTTCTCTCCTCCGAAAGCAGGCTTGACTATCCACCAATCAACTTTATTTGAATGACTTATCGCAGTCAAATGGGACATAGTTGTTCTACTTTTAAAAAATCTGATGTTCTTTTCAGTAATATCTCCAAGTCCGTTGTCTTCATTGATATCTATATAACTATAACTCAACTTCTCATGAGGTAACTGAATAGCGCCAGCTGCTGAATCAATTTCGATCGAAATCTCATCATGTATTATGTAATGATTTGAATTATTTTCAGGATCAGGCAAAATCATAATATTATAACCTCCAGGGTATCCACTCTCACAATTGAGATAAAAGTCGTAAAAAGGTTGATTGAAATTCAGCGAGTCTCCATTAGGCATCAGCTTATGATTCTTGTTAGCTACTGAGCATCCATCTGTATAGGCAATGAGAATTCCTTCATCATCTGAAATTGACGAAACTGCACGATCCATTCTGTCAAGTTCTGACCATCGCGGAAATGCTTTCATACCCGTAGAATCAAAGATCATTTCATAATCCTCCATTTGCCAAGAGGCATCTCTTCTATTCTGTGCAATACTTTGTGCAGAAAAGATAATTGCCAGCAATAGAATTGTAATAGTTCTCATGACTCATGAATTAGGGAAGAATATGGAGAAGACTATAGTCCTCTCCATAGAATTAAGAAAATTATTTTATCACTATCACTTTTTCCGTCTTTTCAAAATCTTCAGATAACACCTTGACCAAATAAACACCATTATTTATAGTCTTGAGATCGATCTCGTTGTTACCTTCGTATAATTCCAAAGTCAACAATTCACCACCTGTTATACCAGATATCGTTATTTGTCCATTCGCTGCTCCATTCAAGACAACAGTTAATAATTGTGAAGAGACTGGATTAGGATATACTTCTGTGGATATCTCAGGCATTTTGGTTACTGAACGCGATCTTTCCTCAACTTGTAGATCATCACAATTATCCAAAAACTCTGGCAACTCAGCTGTATAAGATGAAAGAAGACCCGTAGCCCAATGCACACATATCATCATAACAAGCGATACTGGACAAGCTTCTTTCTGTTCTATTCTTAAGCCACTTATAGCTGAATATTTGGTGTTTCTCGCTAATCACCCTCCGCATCCTGATTAGCCTCCGTATGCTCTGCACGATTGAGAAAGGTATCACCAACGCTTGACTCAATTAGGTTTAATTCTGAATCAATCGATTCTTTTAATCTAGTGTATTTTTCTTCCTAATCCGTAATTTAGAATTTATCATTTTCCATTCTTAATTCATAATTCTACATTCTCAATTAACATTTCCATCAACCCTCGATCATTTCTCAACCTAGGCAACTTATGCTGCCGCCCATACTTGCCTTGCTGTCGTTGCCAGCGCTCCACACTTCCATGCTCTAGCACTATCAGCTCTAGAGGGAGCATCGCCATATCTTTATAACGCTTAGCATCGTAATCAGAATTAAGTAGCCGGAGTTCTGCATCGAGTGCTTTACTGAAAGCCATGACTGAGGCTGGCCGCTTGAGAAATTCTATCGCCCACTGGTGTCCACCCTTGGAGGTAGTATCCATGTAAAGCGGTGCTACTGTATAATCCTGAATAACTGCCCCCTGTCTTTCTGCGACTGTTGTGAGCGCCTGATCTGTATTTGCGACCATTAATTCTTCTCCGAAGACATTGAGATATTCCTGGGTACGGCCCAGCACTTTTATTTTGTAAGGAAGTGTAGAGACAAAAGTGATGACGTCCCCCATCGCATATCTATATAAGCCGGAAGCTGTCGTGATGATCATTTCATATTTCTGATCCATCTCCACTTCTCTAAGTGTCAGATAATTTTTGTGGTCGTCAGCACTTTCGCCGTAAGGCAAAAACTCATAGAAAATCGCATGATCACACAGCAAGGCCATCCCGTCTTCTGCCTTATTATTCTGCACAGCAAAATAGCCTTCAGAGGCATTATAGATTTCCCTGTATACCACCTGATCCCCCGGCAGATAATCATCAAACGTTTTCCTGTAGGGGCCAAAGCCTACCCCGCCGTGCATGTAGCTCTTGAGATGTGGCCACACTTCCAGAATATTGTCAGTACCCGTCCTCCTGAGTATTTCCTTAAATAAAACCAAAGTCCAAGTCGGCACTCCGCCCAGCAGCGTCACCCGCTCATGGATACAGAGTTCTGCAATCCTAGAAATCTTCTCATCCCAATCGGGTATCAAGGCAATCTCAATATCTGGTGTGGAAAAGCCCCGTCCGATCTTAGGGTAATGATGCAGCATGATCGCAGAGATGTCACCCACCGTTATACCATGAGGTCGCTGCTCGAGACTCCCAACCATAATGAGATTCTTATCCTTGAAAAGCTTGGCGCCGGGATCTTCATTGTAGATGGCGGAAGCGGTGAACCAGGTGCATTTGAGATGTCCGCTGGTGAGATAATTTCTTGTGATGGGGAGATACTTGGAGCGATCATTCGTCGTGCCAGAAGACTTGGCAAACCAGCTGACAGGGTCAGAGACTAGCACCTTGGGTTCTGCTTCCATCATCCTTGCGATATAAGGATAGATCGATTCGTAATCCACAACTGGGACAGCAGAACAGTAGTCTCGATAGGAACTTATCTTTTCAAAATCCAGAGAGCGACCATAAGTTGTATGGCGATTGGCCTTTAGTATTCTGCCCAGTATGCGCTCTTGGTAGGGAAATGGATCAGCAAGAACAGCCGCAATACGTTGCTGTCGATACCTGAAATAGGTCCTTAATACCCTGTCCATCAGCTCTGACACCTCTCTTAATTATTAATTATGAATGTTGAATTATGAATGTGAAAATAGTTGAATCCTATACCATTTCATTAGCCTATTACCAGCTTCACTATATGACTATGCTATTGGCGTATAGCATTCCCCTTCCAGGGCCTAGGGGCGAGCAGATCCAACATATACTCGAAAGAATAATACGTTTACTAGATATCTCGCCATTTGGCTGTCATATATTATACTTTTGTATCAGGTATAAAGCGTTAGAATAAAAGGGACCAACAGCGCTGAGTACCAAATATTGGTATATTCGTGTAAACTATTATAATGGCCAAAAACACCTCCGTTACCTTAGGAAAGCACTTTGAGCAGATTATCGAAAAGACGATTCAGTCTGGGCGGTATTCTTCTGCGAGCGAGGTCATAAGAGCTGGGCTGAGAATGGTAGATGAGCGAGAAAGAAAAATTGAGCTGCTAAGAGAGGCGATAAAAGCAGGTGAAAAAAGTGGTTATGTCAAAAACTTTGATCCTATAGAGCATCTTGAGAAATTGAAGAATGGTCTAGCTTAATGAAACTGAACTATGCATTAAGCAAACTGTCACTTCAAGATATTAATGGAATCTACAAATACACAAAAGTCAATTGGTCGAGTGCTCAGGCTGAAAAATATTATGAAACCATTATTACAGGAATAGAAAACATCAGTATCAATCCAGAATTAGGGGAGTCTCTAAGTGACGTCAAAGAAAATCACAAAAAAATAAAGGTCAAATTCCACTTCATAGTTTATGAATTAAGTGATCAGACAATCTATGTTGACAGAATATTGCATCAAAGAATGGATTTAGAAAATATCTTGGATCTCTAAGTCACTAAAGGAGACCCAAGACTAAAGTTGAAATACCCACTTATGGCAAAATCCAAGAAAAAGGAGCAGAAGACAAGCAAAAAACCAGATACCGAAAAGAATCTGATGGGCACCGTCATCAAGTGGCTTTGGACGCTGCTGATACTAGGTCTGCTAGGCATCGTCGCTACCTTCTGGCTGGTCTCATCGACCAAGATGCCTGACACGGAAGAACTGGAGAATCCGGAGTATGAATATGCAACTATCATCTATTCTGCTGACAGGCAAGAGCTCGGTAAATATTTTTCAAAGAATAGAGAAGCCCTGACCTATGAGGAGATCAATCCGTACCTCATAGATGCACTAATATCCACAGAAGACGAAAGATTCGAACAACATAGTGGCATAGATGCCAGAGGCACTATGAGAGCCTTTTTGTATCTGGGGAGCAAAGGTGGTGCCAGTACCATAACTCAACAATTAGCTAAGCTTTTCTTCACGGTCAAAGCACGCTCTTTCATTCCCAGAGTCTGGCAGAAACTAAAAGAATGGGTAATTGCATCCCAGTTTGAAAAGCGATATACAAAAAAGGAAATCCTAGCGATGTACCTTAACAAGTTTGACTTCTTCTATAGCTCACATGGCATCAGTGCTGCTGCAAAAACTTACTTCGGAAAAGACCAGAAAGATTTAGCCCTGGATGAAGCTGCCATACTCGTGGGCATGCTAAAAAGTCCCTACCATTTCAATCCGAAATCCAATCCAGAAAAATCCTTGCTGCGCAGAAATGTTGTCATGAAGCAGATGGTGAGAAATGGTGTGATTACAGATGAAGTCTATCAAGAATACAGACAAAAACCTATAGATCTATCCAATTTTAGCAGAACTACCCACTATGAAGGTCCAGCACCTTACTTCAGAGAAACCATCAAGAAACAAATCAAAAAAATCTTCAAGCAAGAAAAATACAGAAAATCTGATGGCACTGCATACAATGTCGATGAAGACGGGTTACGTATCTATACGACCATAGACTTGCGTATGCAGAAACTAGCGGAAGCTGCCATGATGGAGCATATGAAACCGCTACAGAAAAGATATAGGGAAGTATGGAACAACTTGGACCCGTGGACTTACAAGGCAGACAAAAATCAAATAGAGCAGCGAAAAGAATTTTTAAATAATGCCGTACGTTCTTCTGAGCGCTATGCACTTATGAAAAACCAAGTGCTGGCTGAGCCTATCAAGAACATATTGGAAAAATTCCCTGATGCCCGTATGTGGGAAAGCGATATCAAACGGATGCTCAGAGCCGAAGCAGATCCCAAGTATGCAGACAAAGCCATCAAGGCAAAACTGTTTTCAAAAAAACAAGCCAAAGTCTACAACGAAGTGATGGCGGATCCTCTCTGGAAAGAATTAAAAAAAGAGAGAAAGTCCTTGGACAAAAGAGCCGCTAAAATCTTCAACGCCAAAACCAAGATGAACATCTTTGCCTATAATGACAAAGGTGAAGAAAGCGTCGTCATGTCTCCGATGGATTCTATCCGTTACCATCACAAGCTGATGCAGCTCGGCTCAGTGGCCATAGATCCGTCCACGGGTCACGTGAAGACCTGGGTGGGCGGAATCGGTAACAAATATTTTAAGTATGATCACGTGCTTGCAGATAGGCAAGTAGGTTCTACATTCAAGCCCTTCACCTATGCCACGGCCATCTCAGACGCAGGCTACTCCCCTTGCCAACAGTTTGAAGACATCAGGCACGAAATACCGGCGGGTGATCCAGATTTTGGACTCTTGAAACCCTGGGCTCCAGAAAATAGTGACAAGAAAAACACTGGGACCAAATGGACTCTGATGGATGCCCTGAAAAAATCAAAGAACTCCATTTCTGTCGCCTTACTCAAAGAACTCGGCTCTGTGGAACCCATCAGAGATTTGGCAGAACGCATGGGCATCCCCAAGAAAAAAATTCCTAAAGCGCCAGCCATCATCCTCGGTGCGGCTCAGCTCAATGTACTGGAAATGACAGCAGCCTATGCCACCTTTGCAAATACAGGAATCTACAACGAGCCCACCTTCATCACCAAAATAGAAGACAAGGACGGCCGAGTCATCTACACCTCGGTACCCAAGCAGCGCAGAGTACTCAGCGAAAAATACAACGAAGTAATGGTGGAATTACTAAAGTATGCTTCCTCCGCTGTCTCTGGTGCCATCAATTCCAATGTGTGGGGCGGCAAGACTGGAACGACCAATGATTATGTGGATGGCTGGTTCATGGGCATATCGCCAGATCTGGTTGTGGGCACCTGGGTGGGAGGCGATTACAATTGGATTCGATTTCTATCTATTGCGGATGGCGCGGGTGGGAAGATGGCCAGACCCTATTTCTTCAATCTCATGAAGAAGCTGGAGCAAGACCCAACTATCCAACTCAATAAGAATTCTGTCTTCAAGATTCCATCTGGAGATAGAATAGTAACAGACTGCTCGCAGTATCAGCGCCAGGATGTTTCCCATAAGGAAGCAGTGGATGAAATGAAAAAAATCAGAGTCATACAAGACGAACACGATGGTGATGAGTTTGATGATTCAGATATGAGGAGAAGAAAGTGATTATAGTTTAACCATCTTCTCTCTGTACTCCTGTCCCTTGTGGGATCGTATTACCAGCAGGTATTGTCCTGCTGTCAATTGATCCATGTTTTTGTCAAGCACTTTCTCCGTACCTTTCAGAACCTGTTGTCCTTGCATATTGTATAGCTGCCAGCTGTGAAAATCTTCTATACCAGCTATGTTAAGTTGCAAGGTAAATGGATTGGGGAAAACATTAATGTTCAAACCAGCTATAGAAGAGACTTGCGAGGTGAAATCAGGAAAGGCATTTCTAAACTGACCCTTGTTGAATTTGTAATTTGCTCCAGTGATATAAAGCTCAATATCACCATCTACCCTACCATATTGATCATCAATGGTATAACAGTCAGATGCAGAGCCAAAGGATTCAATCTCTTCATTTAGATGCACAGTAACATATTTTTCAAATGGTCCAAATAAAGAATTATAATACTTGGAGTAACTCCCCAAATTCTTGGTGACCACATCTTGATTATTTGTAACAGAAATACTCACTTTGAAATTATCCCAGAAAATAGTGTCGTCTGCAATCGCATCTATTCGCAACTCCGTAGAGGTGTATTTAATCTCATAGTTATCAATAGAAACATCCATTCTAGAGTAAAAATCTTCTTTATAAAGCGAAAACTCTCTGAAAAACAGATGTGTCGCAATTCCCGGGTCTTCAGTGTTAAGCCTTCCAGCCAACATTAAAGTACTGTCACCTAATGCTGATAACAACGCTAAATTTTCTGTGGGTTCTTTAGGGAAAGTAAGATCAGTCTGTACACCAGAGTTATTTTTGATAATGGAAAAATCATCCACTTTATTTATGATAAAGGTGATCTCAGAATCAGAAAGTAAAATCCTATTGAAAGTTAAATCACTTTCAGGCAAAACCCATTTATCCTGAATTAAAGAAAATTGTGCATCATAGCGATAAAGAGAATCTCTAGACAAAATATAGTTATATCTGCCTCCTCTTTTTAAAAATCTGATTTGCTGATTTTCTAACAATAAATTTCTATCGTTTCCGTCATAAGAATACAATTCAGAATCCGTGTACAGAAACCAATCACCTTGTTCATTTAGAAATAAGTTTTCTACTATTCCCAAGTTCGCCAATGTAGTATCATAAGTGAACAAACCATGCCGATCAGTATCTATTATCCATTTTCCCAGAGAGTCTAGCCATACCCTATTTGTTTCACTCAGTTCAGAATTTCCAGAAACAAAAGGGTTGAGATTTTCTTCTACCTCTATCACCTCGCCATTCTCAACAATAACGCCTATCATTCCACCTAAAATAAAATCATAATCAATCAAAGTCAAAAGAGCTATCATATAAGTACTATCATCTAATACTTGTATGCTACTTCCAAATACACTAAGATCAGATTCATACAAGGTTCTTATTTCACAATTATCATCGACTATATTAATTGTGGTCATAGAGCTATCACTGTTATTACTTACATACAATTTCATCCCTTCATCAATTGATTGAGATGCTCCTAACAAAGTCAACTTATGTCTATGATCCAAGAACTCAAAACTCAGAGGCTCTGACGTGGCCCGCACCTCGTCTATAAGAAAAACAGCAGAACCATCATCCTCCTCATCCCATTGATCTATGGTGCCCTGCGCTTCTATCCAGACAGTAATGGAATCATGTTGCGTCAATATCTGATTGTCTATGACCAGCTCATAATTACGGAAGTCAGTGTCTACCATCTTGGTCGTATCAGTTTGTAACACCGTACCATCAAGTGCCTTTATCGCCAGAACACAACCACTGTTTCCATCCAGACTTTCACACTTGGCCCACATGGAAATAGTGGTGATACCGTCTGTAGCAAGGTCTTGATGGATATATCCACTGGTGAAAGCATCGAGGCTAGTTGAGCGAGAAATATCGACAATGGAATTGTTGCCATCCACCCGCTCCACCACAGAAACTATGGCCTGACCCAGCTGAGAATAATTACTGGTCACCCAATGTTCTGGGTTATGGAAAATTTCTCCAAATTCTTGGCCTTCCACCCAGTCTGAAAAATCACCGTTCCTTATCTGCGCCTGTAAGTCTAGGCAATTAACTGTGGCAGCTATTCCTAGAAGAATAAATAATCTGATCATAAGTTGTTCTTTGTGTATATCCAAGATACAGCGTTGTTCCCACAAAGTCATAACCAATTACCCTGAGTGTCTTTGCTGGCACTTGGAATTCACCCCCACTCCTTACATTGACTTTTCCTATCTTGGCGGTTCGACGTGGAAGGACCCAAGAAATACAAGATACTCAGGTGGACAGCAGTGCTGTTATGGTTCCTGCTAATTATAGGTTTACTATTGCCCATCAGGTTCATATTCACCACTTTGGACGGTGATCTGCCCACTTTTACGGATCTGGAGAACCCTGAATATGACGAGGCCAGTATCATTTACGACATCAAGGGTACGCCTTTCGGCAAATATTACGTCGAGAATCGTGAACTGGTCGCTTATGAAGACCTGAATCCACTCATAGTCAATGCCTTGTTATCCACGGAGGACATACGTTTCAGGTCGCATTCTGGAATTGATTTCCGAGCCTTGGTCAGAGTCGGACTGAAAACCGTCATACTCAGAAAAGAAAGTTCTGGTGGTGGTAGTACCATCTCGCAACAGCTCGCCAAGCTCTTATTCAAAAGACCCAGCCTCTACCAGTTATCTTCTTACCAGAAAGTAATGGTGCTCCTACGGACCAAAGTCACGGAATGGATCACCGCCGCTAAACTCGAAAAGAGCTATACCAAGAATGAGATCATGGCGATGTATCTCAATAAGTTTGAATTCATCAATGGTGCCCATGGCATACAAGCCGCAGCACAGACCTATTTCAACAAGAATCAAGATGCTCTGAATGTAGCTGAAGCAGCCTTGCTCGTGGGAATGCTGAAGAATCCCAGCCTCTACAACCCCCTCCGCTTTCCTGCCAATGCCTCGGCCAGAAAGGATATTGTGCTGAGCCAGCTTCAGAGATATTTTGATGTGGAGGGTCTGGGCTTGGACACCTTGATTGGACAACAAGTGGATATGTCCAATTTTGAAAGAGAAGCACATGATACCGGACCAGCACCTTATTTCAGATCAGAATTGACCAAGTGGCTCAGAAAATTATTTGATGATCAAAACATCAAGAAAGCTGATGGTTCTGACTATAACATCTACACGGACGGCCTCAAGATCTACACGACCATAGATCTCAACTATCAGAAACATGCTGAAGACGCTGTCAAGAATCATATGGAATGGTTGCAAGATCGATACTGGGAAGTATGGAAAAACAGAAACCCATGGACCTACGAGGCAGACAGCATCCAGAGAATCATCAGAAGAAAAATCCTGGACAGAAGACTCAAAGAATCTGATCGTTACTTAGGCTTACATGATAAATACCTGGGTGAAATCAAGTCAAAAGTCCAAAAGAAATATGGGGACATCGCCTTGAATGAAAATGTCATCAAAGATCTCATAAGTCTGGATAGAAAGAGAAGGAGCTGGAGCAGCATGGCTCGAGAAAACAAGTCCATAGGCAAGGATAGAAAAGCTTATGAAAAACTATTGGGTTCAGCACTCTGGTCAGAACTGAGATCCAAGTATGAAGATCTACAAGATGATTTCAAGAAGCTCTTCAGGACTAAAGTCCCCATGAAGGTGTTTGCCTACAACGAAGAAGGCTACAAGGAAGTGGAAATGAGCCCTCTGGATTCTGTCAAGTATCACAACCAGCATTTACAAGCCAGTCTGCTCTCTGTCAATCCCAAGAATGGCCACATCAAAGCCTGGGTAGGTGGACCAGGTTTCAATTATTTCAAATACGACCACGTCAATTCCAGAAGACAAGTCGGCTCCACCATCAAGCCCTTTGTGTATGCAACCGCCATCAGTCTCATGGGGCTATCCCCCTGCCAAGTCTATGAAGACATACAATACACCATCGCCCCAGGAGACGCAAATTTCATGGTGAACGAAGAATGGTCCCCTAGTAATGCCAACGAAGAATTCACGGGCAATGAATACAATCTGTATCAAGGTCTGCTCTACTCTAAGAATTCCATTACCGTCAGACTAGTCAAGGAGATGG
>Ga0209187_1001507_pt1 | contig 26469 bp, 23 predicted proteins | sample BantaG_FD_187430 | JGI IMG/M metagenome (GOLD analysis project Ga0209187, IMG submission 187430) | Marine algal microbial communities from Bantry Bay, Ireland - BantryBay_4 metaG (SPAdes) (version 2) | ecosystem: Host-associated > Algae > Red algae > Unclassified | place: Bantry Bay, Ireland...
TCGGTTTCTTTTTGGTATATGACTCAGAAAGTCAGTTAGGTCATTCTATACCGATGCTATTTTACTTTGGGAAAATAGCATCGAATATAACACCCTAAAGAAATAGGTTTACTGTTTTAAAAATTAAAATAGCTTGCAAGTCTATGAATATTGAAATAAAAAAAATATGCCAAGTCAGAATTTTATATTTCACTTACTGATGTTTGCTTTCACTTTAGCTTCTCATGGATGTCAACAAAAAAACGTCAAGGCAGATCAAAATATATCCTCAATTATAAAAAAATCAGAAACCATAAATAAACCAAATGGTGTAGCAGAAAATCCTGCAGTTATATATAGGTCAAATGATACAGGCATGACTTGGCATGCATTTGACAATGGAATTCCAGAGGAAGCCACTTTAAGCGACATAAAACAATCAGACAATAAAGTCTATGTCACCACGGACTACCATGGGGCTTATGTCTCTGTAGATGGTCAAAATAATTGGACAAAATTAAGTGGAAAAATATTAGAGGGCACTGACATCAATTGTATTGAAATTGATGATAAACATATAGTCATAGGTACTTTAAGTCAAGGGATATTTATTTCGAGCGACGGAGGATTAAGCTGGAATCCGTCGAAAGAAAATATCAAATCTCCTATCAGAGCTTTCTTTAAGACAGAATCCACTTTTTATGCTGGCACTGATTCAGGTATTTTTGAATCAGCTGATATGGGAAATACCTGGACGCATGTTTTTGGGCAGATGCAAATTCTTGGCTTTACCTCACTTAAAAATAAGATATATGCAGCTACTCAAAGCGGGGCCATCATGTCTAATGATGATGGTTCAAAATGGAAATCTATTTATACTGGAGATGCGCTTCATGACATAGGAAATGATGGTACATCTATTTATGCCATGACGATTGGACAACAATTACTAAAAACCAAGGACGATGGAGAATCATGGGAAAATGCACAAAATGGAATAAGCCGACCACCAAATTTTTATACAAATGAATTACAACACACTGGAAACAACATTTTTTCAGCTCAATGGATAGGCATTTACCATTCGCAAAACAACGGAAATAATTGGAAAATACTCAGCGGCCTACCTGACGCTACAGCTTTCTCCACACTCGAAATCACAGATTATGGAATTATTGCAGGTATATCGATTAGATAAATTGCCTATCCTTATAGATGAAATAATATTAGGATATAGTGAACAAGACTATGCCAAAGAACTGAATACTATCCAAGGTTTAGAATTGGTTTTATTCTGACCAATAAAGATTAATTATTTGATCAGGTTGTGAGGAAGATAATTACTTAGAAATCGTACTTTTCGATTATTGGCAATATTGCTTATCGTATTTATGAGTAGAATTTATTTTTTATACCGATGCTATCTTCCTACCGATAGCTATCGGTAGGAAGATAGATTGAGTATAATACCCGAAATAAATAGGTTTGCTGATATAAACAGTACAAAACCAATTTCTCTTCGATATATCCTAGACTAATTAAGAGGTATATGATCCGTTCCAGAAGAAAATTCATTAATCACTCGATCACATCATTATCCACGATGGCTCTCTCGCGATATATCGGAAGGTATCTAAATACTGAATCTGAAATGGAGAAACTCGATGTCAGTATCTTTTCTAAGCATTTACAATTCCTTAATTATAAAGAAACTGGGCATATAGCTCAAGAGTTAGGTTTCGATGGCGTAGATCTTACAGTAAGACCGAAGGGTCATGTCCTTCCTCAGCATGTGACTAAAGATCTACCAAGAGCTATTAAAGACATCAAGGCAGCTGGTTCTGATTGTAAAATGATGACTACTAATATAGAATCAGTAGCCAATCCACTCGATGTAGATATTATAGAATCAGCAGGTCATGTTGGAATTTCATACTACAGAACCAACTGGTACAAATACATTGAAGGCATTTCCATGGTACAGTCACTGCAGCAATTTCAGAATCAGATATATGAACTTGGTCTATTAAATCAAAAACATAACATCATCGGGTGCTATCAGAATCATGCTGGCACAAAAATAGGTGCAACTCATTGGGAAATTCATAAACTTCTTGAAAAAGTAGACCCTAAGTATTTTGGCACACAGTACGATATCCGTCATGCGACAGTAGACAGCGGTTATTCTTGGACCAATGGATTGAAACTACTGCATGAGAGCATTAAAGTCATCGTCCTCAAAGATTTCAAATGGGGAAAAGTAAACAATCAGTGGAAAGCGATAAATGTGCCGATAGGAGAAGGCATGGTCGATTTTATTAGCTATTTTAAATTACTCAAAGCATACGGATTAAATCCACCAGTGTCCTTACATTTTGAATATCCCTTGGGTGGTGCCGAAAAAGGAAAATATGAAATATCGGTAGATCGTGAAGTAGTCTATCATGCCATGAAAAAAGATCTCAAAGCCATTCAACAATTATGGAAAGAAGCTTAATCAAGAAAAAATCTAAGAAATAATATTACGATATGAAATATTTTATGCTAATGACATTCTCCTTTCTGATATTGATCAGCTGTCATCAGAATGCTTATGTAGCCTCAACGGCATCATCCACTAGCTCAGCGACATCATCTATTTCATCAGTAAGCTCCTCTGTAAAGGTGAATAATAATACTGAACTGTATAGCGCCATCTCTGATGCAGTGCCTGGTGATAAAATTATAATGGCTAATGGAGTATGGAATGATGTACAAATATCAGTAAGCAATAGTGGTATGGAAGATAATCCGATTACCATAAGCGCTGAGACAGCGGGCAAGGTCCTCCTACAAGGTCAGTCCAATTTACAGTTAGGCGCTGACTATATTATAGTAAGTGGACTCTATTTTATGAATGGTCATTCTCCTTCTAAGTCTGTGATTCATTTTGCTGTCGAAGATACTGTAGCCAATCATTGTATCGTCACTAACTGTGTGATCAAGGACTATAATCAAATGCAGCGAAATCACCAAGATCTCTGGGTGCTCATAAAGGGCAGACACAATCAGCTGGATCATTGCTACCTCACAGGTAAATCGAATAGAGGTCCGACAGTCAGAGTGGATCTGGAAGGCAATCAAAATATCAACAACTATCATAAAATCATCGAAAACCACTTCGGTCCACGACCACCAAAAGGCGGTCCGAGTGCGGAGACCATTCAGATAGGGAATAGCTATACTTCTATATGTCCGAGCTACACCATGGTCGCAAATAACTTATTTGACGAATGTAATGGTGAAGTAGAGGTTATCTCTAGTAAAACAAATTTTAATGAATTCAGAAATAATGTCTTCTATAAAAGTGAAGGCTCACTGGTCACCAGACATGGAAATTATTGTACAGTAGATGGTAATTATTTTATCGGTGACGAATCGTCAAGTCAAATCGGTGGCATCAGATTAATAGGTACCGGTCATACCGTAACCAATAATTACTTTTATAATTTAAGAGGAAAAGAATTTAGAAGTCCGCTTGCTGTGATGAACGGAATACCCAAGTCTCCATTGAATAGATATATACAAGTGACAGATGTCACCGTCGCACATAATTCTTGGATTAACTGTACTGCACCATTACAGTTTGGAGTAGGGTCTAATGTCAGTCAGAAGGATGTACTGCCCGCATCTGAAATAAGGTCAGCAAGACCGATACGGACGGTCGTCGCTAATAATTTAATATATAATACTACGGGTGACATCACGCCAATAGTCGCTCATGATAAAATAGACGGCATACTTTTTAAAAACAATATCATCAACAATCAAAGTGTAGGTTTTCATAAAGTAGAAGGTATTGAAGAAGCTTCTTTTCAATTAAAAGAAATTGCGGACTATATCTTAGCACCCACAGCAGGATTTTCTAATGAACAAGTATACTCTGGTTTCGGCTTTGAACAATTTAATAAAGACTTATTCGGAGAGTCACGTGAAGACAACAATGCTGTAGGCGCTTTGACTGGAAAGCCGACAAGTGCACCTGATATCCTTGACCGGTCTAAATATGGAACCAATTGGTACGATACTGAGATGGTACAAGAACAGCCGACAATTCATACAGTATATGAAGGCCAAAGTATTGCTGAAACGATCAGTCTTGCAGCGAGCGGAGATATCATTGAAATAGCCACAGGTAACTATACTATTCCTTCATCATTGAGGATTAACAAGGCATTGACCATTCAGGCTATGCCATCTAATATTAAGGTCAAATTTCAGTTTTCAGGTCCTGCTCAGACTCCACTATTCGAATTGAATCCTCATGCCAAACTGATACTAAAAGGTATAACCCTCCAAGGCAGCTACAACCAATATGCATTTGCAAGCCTTAAAGAAGACATGTCAAGTCTATATAATCTAACGGTAGAGAACTGTGTCATAGAGAACTTCGATTATATCTTAAAAGCATACAAATATTCTTTCTCAGAACATATCAACTTTACACAGACTACATTGCGCAATTGCCAAAATGGCTTTGAATTATCAGAAGAGATAGAAGACAAAGGAGAATATAACGCCGAAAATATAACGATCAAAAATTGTGCATTCGAAGGAGTAAAATCCAATGTCATCGACTACTATCGAGGCGGCTATGATGAATCAACTGTTGGTGGAAATTTATTGGTTACAAATAATACTTTTACCAATTGTGGTGAGAAAGAAGAAAATGGCATTCTATTAAATACCTACGGAATTATCAATGTGAACATCTCCAATAATACTTTCAAAAATAATAGAGTAAAACTTATAGCTCGACTATGGGGTGCCAAGAATAATATCCATTCAAATAATAAGATCATCAATTCGGGAGAAATAATTGTAGAAGAAAATCTTAAGTTGAAAACTTTCTATTAATATACCGATGCTATTTTATACAGATAACTCCTTATCCTTAGTAATCCAATATGCTTTTTCAAGAAATACCTTATGATAGCGCTTTACTAAGACGGGTAATACAGAAACATGCCTTCCTTGTATTCTAAAATATGATATCGATCAGAAGGTTTTTGTCCATCATTCAATATGCTCTATCTAAATTACATTCTATAGACTAAGAATCAATAAAAAGATTCACTTCTACAGAATATGAGTGAAGTGGAAGCCCTAATTATTCTTGTTAAGTCAGAAAATAAAAAATATTATGTTGCGTATTCCATATTAAAAATAAAAATCTAATACAGACTATCTTTGGGTCAATGTGTTCACCTAAATTTGACGAACCCTAAGCGTCAGGTTCTCAAAACTTAATTTTAATACAGCCCTAAATAATCAATGTCAAAACACCGTCACTTTATCATGCATAAGCCCTATGGCTACCTGTCACAGTTTGTGAATAATCAAAACAGACGCAGGAATAAAAAACTATTGGGTGAGCTTCATGACTTCCCCGAAGAAACTATGTCAATCGGCCGACTAGATGAAAGTTCAGAAGGTTTATTATTATTGACCACCGATGGCAGAGTCAGTGAACAAATAAGAAGTAAAAAAATTGATAAAGAATACTTCGTTCAGCTAAATGGTGATATCACAACTGAATCCATACGATTAATACAAGAAGGTGTAGAAATATCTACAAATAATAAAAAGTATAAGACATTGCCATGCGAAGCTTATATACTAAATCCAATACCAACATTTAAGCCGCGCATAAAAAAGATAAGAGACGAAAGACATGGACCTACCAGTTGGGTATCCATTACCATCAGAGAGGGCAAGTATAGACAGGTCCGTAAAATGACTGCCGTGGTTGGCTTCCCTACGTTACGATTGATTCGTGTGAGAATTGGACATATTCATCTCGGCAGATTGGAAGCAGGGCAAATTATTGAGGTAAATAAGTTTGATAATTATAATGACCAGACAGAATTAATTTAGCATTCTTAAAGAGAAGTAGTATGAATATCTACTTTCTCATTACCAAGTTTTAAATATTGATATTAAGCGTGAATTTTATCATTTAACCCTCTATATATCCCGCTCTATAAAAGCGAACAGATATTGCCCTATTTAAAGGGAGTGCAAGGGGTTTAGTTACCTGTCATTATGTGCAGAATCATATTATTTTTTCCTCTGAGCCGCTAGCCACTCCATGACTGTCACAGGACTGCCATGAAGCATGACAGGTGTCCCATCATAGTCCTTCGTACAATGATTCCTATGAGAATATATCCAAGAAGAATGTCCCGAATAATGATAGTCATCTCCACCATAAAAGCCAGTCAAATCTACGACGTGATCATAAAATGAAAAATGAACATTTTCCGCACCTGCAGCCTTTAGCCTTTTGTATGCAGGGACGACAGTCTCCTCTGGCTTAGTAACAGGATCGTCTTTAGAATGGATGAACCAGATAGGCATGTCCTTGATGCTTTCCAATTGCTTATCAGTAATATGCTTAGTATGATAAGCTAACGCACTGGGAAAAGATGCTGCAAAATATTCAGGGTGAAGCAGCATCAGCTTTAGACTCATGTAGCCACCATTAGAACAGCCACCGACATAGATTCTATCTCTATCTATATTCGGATATTTAGAAGTATAATTCTTAATCAATGCCATCACACTTTCATTATACATATCATTCACGTCTCCACGAGTGTAATCACCTGTACCATTATCCATCCAGAAGGTAGGACTCTGAGGCACGAGTACATGCGCACCTCCAAAATAGGCTTGTATTTCAGGAGAAGCATAAGACGTAGCTCGATTAGCCAATAATGGAATAGTGGTATCTGTACCTCCTTCTCCACCACCATGCAGCCATATAATTATAGGTACTTTTCCGTCTTGCGACACAGGCACATAGTCAGCATAAGTCAGCGCTATGTCATCATTATAAATGAACTTTCCAGTCAAATCAAAATCATCCACTAAAGGATGAATTCTATCAGCTTCAGTATCCCATACTTGGCTCGTCGAATTATTTTTAATATTAAGTGAATAGTCTGCCCATACATTTCTTCGACACTGATAAACATACTGCATCGGTGAACTGATATCTAAATTGGGCGCAACTAATAACACTAAAGTCACATGATTTCCTTCTACTATTTTTGTTCCTTTTGCATCAGAAACATAAGCATATAGTATGGTTCTTTCTCCTGTGATAACATCATACTTAATTTCCTGACACTCTGCCTGCTTATGTGCTACAATAGTGTAATTCTCTTTATTAACTGTCGAGACTGCTTCTTCTAAGGGGAGGATAATTTTACTGGCACCAGCACCCCAATCATAACCTTCGACGACTAATGTATATGTACCTGCTATCATTTTATGAATAGGATTTATTTTCTTGGCTGGGACTTCCGTAATCTCCTTTGCAGGAATCTTAGAGACACAAGAGAAGAATAAAATAATGAGAGAGAATACCCCAAAATTTTTCATATTTACTGCTTTTTATATTACAATCAAAAATCAAAACACTCAATAAATTATCAATTCAATAGATCAGCAAAGTACAGCATCAACACATCAGCAAATCATCACACCACCCTCTTTAAATCAGCTTCATAATGCTGTGATGCTTTCCAATAAAAACAAATGGCTAATAAGAAGGATAAAAAGCAAGCACTGATGGCATAGCGCAAACTTAGAACACCATGCTGAGGCTCTAAGATATCACTTAATAGTCCGACAAATAGGGGACCAAATGCCATTCCAATTCCATTGAGAAATAATAGCGTGATGGCAGATGCAAATGCCCTCATCTTAGCATTGACCAGGCTCTGCCCGACTGCGTACACTGGACCGTTAAATGCTGAACTGAGCAAGGTATAAGGTAGGACCATAGCTAATGCGACAGTCGAATTATCTGTGTATAGCATGATCATCGCAGGTATCGTACATAGGATACACGCCAATAATGGAACATAGAGATACCACCTCTTATCAGCTGATCCTTTACGATCTGCCACGACACCCCCTAATAGTGCGCCGAGCACTCCACCTATACCGACAGAAATACCGAGCGTGGTACTTACTTCCACCAAACCTAATTCATGGTACCTCAAAAAGTAAGATGGTAAAAAATTATTCAATCCGTATAAAGTAAATGTGGTGAAGCCTGCACCAAGGCCCATGTACATAAATGACTTCTTAGAAAATACCGCCTTGCCGACTTCCAGAAAAGTCGGATTCTTGATGTCAACTGCTTCAGGATCTTGTCGCCCTCTGATCGGCTCCTTTACTGTGAAATACACCACTACAGCAAATAAAATTCCCGGTATACCTAAGGCATAAAATGCAGCTCGCCAACCATATTTTTCAGCGATCACTGCCGCGACAATGAAGCCAACAAATATACCAATGTAAAGTCCCATCGTATATATGGAAAATGCAGTAGCTCTCTGCTTCGGTGGAAAATAATCTGAAATGATAGAATGTGATGGTGGCATCCCTCCAGCCTCTCCCGCACTCACGCCTATCCTCGTCAGCATCATCTGGAAAAAATTCTGCGCTCTCCCCGACAGCACCGTCATCCCAGACCAGAAGACCAAGCTGAATGCCAGAATATTCTTCCGATTGCGTGTATCTGCATACTTAGCAATCGGAATACCTAAAGTCGTATACAGCACAGCAAATGCCAAACCAGTCAGCAAACCAAGCTGTGTATCACTCAGTAATAAATCATTCTTAATGTCTTCTTGCAGTATGATCATGACCTGCCTGTCTACAAAATTGAACATGTAGACTGCAGTCAGCATAAATAAGACAAACCATTTGTACTTGGGATTTTCACTTTTCATCGGATCTGGATTTATCAATAACACTAACCGAAGCAGGCATACCTTTATTAATATCCAAGATACAAGGAGTCAGGCGTAGATACATCAGCATGTTTTGTGATGTCAATATAGCGAAACATTAATCAGCACCGCTATCATCGGAATGATAAGCATCATGAGATTGATCAATAAAGTCAATGCCGGCTATTCTAAGCGCCTTATAAGATAGCCATCTATCTGCTGTCTATATTATAAATCGCTGCCTTAAAAATATGCTCCATGTTTATGGTCTGCAGACTCTCGATGACTCGCGATACCCTCGCAGATATACCTGCGTTTTCCGTCTTGATTTAGTTAAAATATACACACAGCTAAAAAGCTCAATCTCAAGTGCATCTGCCATATACTTTTCATTTTCAAAATCTGACACCAAAAGTATACCCAAGAGAAACTGGTTTGGGGCTTTTTAAACCAGCAAACTTATTTCTTTCGGGTATTATACTCGATCTATTATCCTACCCATAGCTATCGATGTAAAATAACATCGGTATAGATATATCCCAATTTCATTGAATCCCTGCTTAATAAACTGTAATTTAATTGTTCGTCCTCTGAATTAAATGCTATGGATCGGCAAGACCAGTATCAGAATTATCTCAAAAAATTAATCATTGCTTCGCAAGTAGAGACGGATGATTCACTACTGGCCAAGCTGAATGATAAGACAGGCTACATGCTGCTTAACATCAAGCAGCGTATGCCGAATCGAGAATTCAGTATCATCAATTGGGTATTCAGCGTTAGCTTAGTCATTATTTGTTTTGCCCTGTATTTCAAAAATCATATATGGTATTTTCTCATGCCGATCTTGATGCTCTTGATTTACTTTATCATCTATAGAGTCAGATTCAGTCAGACCTATAAGTCATCAGCATTTAGCCCAATCAAAGAAAGTGAGACATTGAATAATCTCAGGTATGTAGAAAGTAAAGTCCTCTATACGAATAGAGGCATTTTAATCAAGAGACTACAAGTGATGCGATCAAGGAATCTTTTGCTGATCTTTTTTCCTCTGCTATTAGTGTGCCTGTTCGAATTGATTATTGGTCATCATACTTTAGTTTCCTTTATATCATCCATAGCATTAGCATATATCATAAGTAGCTATTGCTGGTATCATATTTTCGTAGAGGATGTAGAAGAGTTAAAGTACTATGAAAGCTCTCTCAACTCTGATTTAGCTAAGATTCGTCAGAGGCTTTGATCTACTTCAGCGATCATCTGCTCGTCTAATTCATTAAAGAAAGTGGCTAATTTTTGCTTAGCATTATACCTCACTTCGTCATTGATATAACAAGCTATCGCCACCAGTCCAAAACTCAGCACCCCGAAGTCATCTGTCAAGCCTAAGAAAGGTGTCAAATCTGGAATCGTGTCAATGGGAGAAAGAAAATATCCTATAGCACCAATAATGATATTCTTAGCCCAGCCGGGTGTATCTGATCTTTTAAAAGCATAAAATAGTAGTAGGACAGTATACACAGCTTTCTGACCCATCATAGAGAAGTATTTTCTCAATTTTGGACCCAAATCATTGAGCATAAATGAATCTTTATATTTTCGATCTTTTTTCACGGTTGATCTTTTTAGATGTAACGATGCTATCACTATAAAAGGTTCTTCAGTCAGCTACTTTTGGACTAACATATTCGTTTCTTCTTTGAATGTTATACCAGAGATTACTTTTTCCACTTCTCGCTTAGTAATAAATCATAAGGCCCTGCGATCTCTAAGCCGCTGCTAGTCCCTTGTCCATCGTATCTCAGCTCTTCATTGATGAATAATTGCACATTGATGATGCTCTGCAGACTTTCTTCTAATTTTCCTTCCATATTGCCTTTCATCGGGGATATCAGTTCGCCTCCTTTCTTCTTTTGAGCTATAACTTCAAGCCTCTGATTTTTCCTTTTAAATGATAGATATATCATATCTCCGTCTACAGATGCTTTCATCTTAGATCCATTATATGTCGTGAATATGAGTATCTCATCACCAAATACAAATGATGTCAAGAAGCCAATAAAATGAGTGCCCATCCAAGGAATATGAGCCACGGAGCACATGATGCATTGGGCTTCTCTATCTCCTGTATCTCGCTTAAAATGATTACTCTGCATCCAGATCCATGACTTAGGAAAGGACGTACCCCAGTCCTTTTCCATGTAGCCTTTACCTCCAGTAAAATCGACCTCCTCGCCTCTGATCATCAGTGATCCCGCAATCTGATGCCCTAAGCTGACGATACCATGATAGCACTGCATAAATGGGACAAAGGAATACCAGCCCATAATCCCTGGCGCTATAAGTTTAGTCGGCCAGTCTATGTGCTCAGAAAAGGATAATATACCTTTTATATTCTCTAAGTCAAGGGTGACACCCGCTTTCGAAAAGCGATTATTGGCCAGCTGTGTGTCAAATTTAGATTCGCTCGGTACAAAAGAATCAACTGCATACTTTTGGTAAGATCCCTCATGACGGACACCGTCCATCACCTGCACGAATGAGTGGGTCTCTCCATTCCACCCTTTAGATATACCAGGAATAAAAGCATAAGCGTGCTTCTGGTCAGCACTGACGACCTTCACATACCAGCCTTCGAAGTATCCATCTTTTCGACCCCAGCCATGATACATATCATGATTCCATAAGGCACGCCATCTTTTTAATATCATTTGGGTTTTGAATTGATTAAGTGAGCAAATTTAAGGTAGTCATTTAAGACTCAAGATGAGAAACTGCATGAAGATTTAGTTGGCAATCGGTTAAAACAACATGTTTCTTTAAAATGGATCGTTTATTTTAGGGTTCTACACCTGATTCACAGTAGCTCTGAGCCATATAGAATGAAACTCATTCAAAAAAACTAAGGACGCTCCACCTGAATGATGGATCACCAATCCCAAATGGGCTTAATGATCCTAACCTTACCACAAACCTCAACCTAGAAGATCAGTGAGCCCCATAGAGATCGATGAGCTATCCAGTGAAACACACTCCTCATACCTAAGGTAATCCTCAACTTCCAACTGGCTCACAAATGCATACCGAGCTTAGCGAACCCAGTCTAAACTTCTAAACTCAGTTTTTAGGTATTCCTGTTACTCATATTAAATCCTATCTACTCCTGTATTGTATAATATTCCACAATAATATGTTCTGATCATTACCTATCTTGCACCCATGAGTTTTGTGGTATCCGCGAGAAAATATAGACCTCAGAATTTTGACCAAGTCTTAGGTCAAGAGCACATCACTGATACACTGAAAAGTGCTATTCTGTCAGATAAGCTTGCACATGCATTCTTATTCACTGGGCCAAGGGGCGTCGGTAAGACGACTTGTGCCAGAATCATGGCGAAAATTATAAATGCCCCAGATCCTAAGAAAGCCATCACGGATGAAGAATATGGAGACAGGGACATCGATGTATCTCTCAATATATTCGAACTCGATGCCGCCTCCAATAACTCTGTGGAGCATATCAGAAATCTGATCGAGCAAGTCAGGTTTCAGCCTCAAGTAGGAAAATTCAAGGTATTCATCATTGATGAGGTACACATGCTCTCCCAAGCTGCTTTCAATGCATTCTTGAAGACATTGGAAGAGCCTCCAGAGTATGCCATTTTTATCTTAGCCACAACTGAGAAGCATAAGATACTGCCGACCATATTATCCAGATGCCAGATCTTTGATTTTAAGCGGATCGCGATGGCAGAGATGATCCAGCAGCTCGATATGATCGGAGAGCGAGAACAGATCAAGATCGATGACGAATCTAAGTATGTCATAGCCGAGATGGCTGATGGAGCGATGCGGGATGCACTATCCATATTTGATAGATTAGCAAGTTCTTCAGATGGAGAGATCAAGTATGAAGACCTGGTCAAAAAGCTCAATCTCTTAGATCAGGAATACTACTTCAAGATGACAGATGCCCTGCTGAGACAAGATAGATCTTCTGTCCTTCAGCTGTTTAACGAGATCCTGATGAAAGGATTTGAAGGGGATCACTTCATCAATGGCCTCGCAGATCACTTCAGGAATATCCTGCTGTGTCAAGATCCTAACTCTATAAAGATACTGGAAGTCAGTGATGCTGTCAAACAAAGATATGCTGAGCAAAGCCAACTGATAGACATCAGCTATATCATGACTGCACTCCACTTATTTAATGAATGCGATATCCAATATCCTAAAGCTAAAAATAAGAGACTGCACGTAGAGATATCACTTCTCAAGGCCTGCTATGTCAATAATCTAATCATACAAAGTCCTTCCTTAGAAAAAAAAACTCCTGACCCCAACGTAAGTCAAAATAATAGTCAGCCTATACCCTCAACAACAAAGGCAAACCAGGCAAAACAAACTATAGAGCCTGTACCACAAGTGCCAGCAGACCTGACTATGCCAGAGCCTAATCAAAAACAAGGAATCACCAGCTCCGAAGTAGGTAGAAACATGCCGACTAAGGAAGCTCCAGTCAAAGCTACTGAAATAAAAAAAACTGTAGCAGAAGCAGCACTTAGTCTCAAGTCTGAAATCATAGTACCGTCCCCCCTTGAGACACCAGAGAAAACCACTACATCACACTCCCCCACAAATGGGATCGCCAAAATAGATACCGAAATTCAGAATACCCCATCTCTATCCTCACTTGACTCTCTTCTCTCTGAAGTAAAAGCAGATATAGATGCTAACAAGACTGAGAAGAAAGAACTCACCGTGGAAGCGGTGACAAAGATCTGGGACGAATATAAGGCTGGCGTAGAAGTCCCGTCTACCAGAGCCGTATTAGACAAGTCACTTCTGACGATCGTCAATCAGGCACTCATCATCAATGTCCCATCAGGTGTGGCTAAAGAGATGCTCCAGCAGGAGCTGCTGCTGATGCAAGACATTAGATCCAAGCTTCATAACTATGAGCTAGACATAAGTATTAATATTGATAAAGAACTATTCCCTAAGACAGAAGTGGACAGACCTAAGAAATATCTCGCTTATGAGGATAAACTTGAACTGATGATCAATAAAAATCCACACCTTACAGATCTGATTAAGAAGTTAGACTTAAAAAAAGATAACAACGCTCTCTAAACATTTTTACTGATTCTGCAATTTTTCTTGTGATTAGACTCGAAATAGCCTGATTTAGCTTTAAATCATCTAATAGTGGATAATTTTAAATAGAAACTCATACGAATAATCAATTTAAATCTGTTAAGCTACTAACGAACAAAGTAAAGCTGGATCATAATATTTGCTAAGCTTTTGGTATATCTGTAACTAGATTGACTTAGATGAAAAATGATAAAACCAACTTAATTTTTTTGATTAAACCGTAAGCTGATGCAAGATCAATCAATCTGGTATTTAGAAAATATCGACGTTTCAGGTATTTTCTGTGAAAATAAAATGAGTGAGGCCATTGATAGCCATTCCCAAAAGAACTATCCAAAAGGAGAATATGTATATCTGCCAGAGCAAGCTGCAGATAAGATTTACTTTATCATGGAAGGTAGGGTCAAGATCGGATCATTCAATGATCAGAATAAAGAAATTACAAAAGCAATTCTTTCAAAAGGCGAATTATTCGGAGAACTATCGCTGATTGGTGAAGATACCAGGCGAGACTTCGCGATTACGATGGAAAAAACCGCTGTATGTATCATGTCAGTAGATGAAATGAAAGCAATGCTTAAAGATCATAGTGCATTAAGCATATTCTTTATGAAAATCATGGGTTCCAGAGTCTTAGATATGGAACAAAGGTTAGAGTCTATGGTATTCAAAGATTCCAGAAGCCGCATCGTAGAATATCTGGCAGATACAGTCAAAAAGAAAGGTCAGAGAGTCGGATATGAGTGGGTCGTCAGAAAATTCATCACGCATCAAGAAATAGCTAATCTGACTGCGACATCTAGACAGACCGTGACAACAGTCTTGAATGATCTGAGAAATAAAAATTTATTGACCTTCAATCGAAAAAGATTACTCGTCAGAGACCTTGATAAATTAGTAGAAGAGATACATTAGCGAAAGCCATGTAATACTTCACTAAATGTATGCACTACTCAGATCAATATTATTCCTATTAAGTCCAGAACAAGCCCATAAGGCGGCATTGAATCTATTGGAAATAGGTCTCGCTATTCCTATTATTTCTTCTATTCTAAGACGGAGCTATGCAGCGCCTTCTAGTCAGGGAGTAGATTTATTCGGCCTTCATTTTAAAAATCGAGTGGGACTTGCTGCAGGTTTTGATAAAAATGGTGAACACATCGAGGCGATGGCGGCTCTAGGCTTCGGATTCATAGAAGTGGGTACTGTCACGCCTCTGCCGCAAGAAGGCAATCCACAACCCCGACTATTTAGACTTAAAAAAGATGATGCACTGATCAACAGAATGGGATTTAATAATTATGGTGTAGATTACCTTGTCGAACGACTCAAGAAACTGGAGAAGACTGAGGTCATCATAGGCGGCAACATTGGAAAAAATAAACTCACTCCTAATGAAGATGCCAACTCTGATTACCTCATATGCTTTAATAAGCTCCATGATTATGTAGACTACTTTGTCGTCAATGTCAGCTCTCCTAATACCCCTAATCTAAGAGCACTCCAAGATAAAGAACCGCTCACCGCGCTTCTCCAAAGCGTCGTGACAGAAAATAAAAAATATTCTAATCCCAGGCCTATATTGCTAAAGATAGCCCCCGACTTAAGCACATCACAAATAGACGATGTCATAGAGATAGTGCAGTCAGTCGGCGTAGATGGCATCATCGCCACAAATACGACAATCAGCCGAGAAGGCTTAAATACATCATCAAGCACGATCGAGGATATAGGTAATGGAGGTCTGAGTGGGGCTCCTGTGCAAGATAGATCGACAGAAGTCATCAGCTACATCCATCAGAAGACCAGCGGATCCATCATCCTCATAGGCGTAGGAGGCATCCATGATGCCGCATCTGCGAGGGATAAAATTAAAGCCGGTGCCAGCCTCATACAGCTATATACAGGCTTCATATATGAAGGACCTGCTGTAGTGAAAGAATTAGTTAATGCTACTAATTGAACAGTTCTTGCCACACACTGTGATTTTTATTCTCTAAAGTTTTAGGGTATTTTATACCTGATGAAAAGCAATGCATTGGTCAAATAAATTATATCAGCCATCTACAACAGGTTGATTATCAAATACATAAGTATGTGCTTCAGCAATATGCTCAGATAGCCTAAATCAGTGTAACGATCCACAAGTAGAACACACATGACACTTTTTTGCTATGGTATCGTATTTGACTATAGTCATGCATACTGGACCATGAAGTATTTTATAATATTATGATCATTTAGACGAAAGATATTTCAACAACTGTACGACATGCGTCCACTGTACTTATCCTGTGTAATTTGATTACCCTAAAAAAGTCTTCGACGAACGAAGCAACGTTTATTAACCCTGAGATATCTCGATAGAGCTTATATCAGATACAGAAACCAATGTATGTTAGAGAATAATGACGAGTCGGTATTTAGAGATGTGCGCTTTTGGTTAGCCATCTTATTTTTTGGAGCATTACTCAGCTTCCTCATACTTACATACCCTGTATAGTGGGTATGTATTAACCAAGAGATAGTTTTCTCAGTAGGCTATCTCCTGATATCCTTCTGCACCTTAAGGCTTAAGTCAAGACTTCCAGCAGAATGTGTTAAGGCCCCTACGGAAATAAAGTCAACTCCTGTCTTTGCGATCTTTCTGACGGTGTAAATATTCACTCCGCCAGATGCCTCTATTTCAAATCTGCTGCCGATGGTAAGCACCGCTTCCTTTAGCAATGGAAGTTCAAAGTTATCGAGCATGATCCGATTGATATTTCCTGTTTCAAGAGCCATATGAAGCTCTACCAGATTACGCACTTCTATAGTTATCTCTAAGTCCAGGTTATTGTCCGTCAGATATTGATTCACTTTATTGATCGCTTGAGGGATACCGCCACATGCATCTATGTGATTATCTTTGATCATGATCCTGTCATACAGACCGTCTCTGTAATTCGTACATCCACCCATTCTGACAGCATACTTCTCTAAGAATCTAAGTAGTGGCGTCGTCTTACGCGTGTCTAATATGGTGACACCCAGGCCTTCAGTCTCTGCTACGAATCTATCACTCATCGTAGCGATACCACTCAGTCTCTGCATCAGATTAAGCGCCAGACGCTCACCCTTAAGCAGTGCCTGAGAATTACAAGTCACTTCAAATACCACATCTCTATACTTCACAGGACTACCATCCTCGATGTGTACTTTGAACTCTGCATCAGGATCTAAATGAGTAAAGATTTTTTCTGCTATAGGTACACCAGCTATTACGCCATTATCCTTAGCAAAAAGGAAAGCGGTATCTCTACTAGCAGGGTCTATACAAGCCAGTGAAGTATGATCACCATCTCGAACATCTTCTTCTAGTCCTGCAATGATGAAGTCATGAATTCTTATGTCGTCGATGCCTGTCATAGTTGATTGCTTTATTATGGCGCAATAATAAATAAATCATTTCCTAAAAGATAGCGATAGAGGATTGATTTATTAACAGCTATCTGACTAAAAATGTACATAACTATATTTATCGTGTAGATACAGTACACGATAACACCGATATTTATACCATGGAAAATAATGTATACGCATACATCATCATTGCGGTGGTCGTCATATTTATTTTATGGATACAATACTTGAGGTCTAAAAATAAAATATCCCTGATCAAACAGCAGACCGATCAGCTCATAGATACAAATGCTATATTATCCACAGAACTCAATCAAGAAAAACAACTCGTACTGGAAGCCATACAGCGAGAGCAACAAATGACTCAAGAAAACCAGCTCGTAAAATATGATCTGAGACACTTACGCATCAAATACGAAGAACTACTTCATGACGAAGAAAACCAGAATCAAAAATTCGAACTGATCGCTTCGAGAATCATCGAGCAGCAATCAGAATCCTTCGATAGATACCAAGCAAAAGGCATGAAGACATTGCTCAATCCTCTGGAAGAAAAGCTGAAATCATTCGAAGCAAAAATAGAAAGCACCCACATAGATTCTATTAAAAGAGTGGAATCACTGAAAGAGCAGGTCAAGCTCGTCAATGAACAAAGCCATAAAATATCAACTGATGCCAATAACTTAGCGAAAGCTCTAAAAGGAGATTTTAAACAGCAAGGTAACTGGGGCGAATTCGTCTTAGAATCAATTTTAGAAAAATCCGGCTTGGAGAAAAACAGAGAATACTACGTGCAGCAGACACTAAGAGATGATCAAGGACGCATGAAAAAACCAGACGTGATCATCCATATCCCTGATGGTAACCGACTCATCATTGACTCAAAAGTATCTCTGGTCGCCTATGATAAAATCATCCAAGCAGTAGATGAGACTAAAGCCCTGACATGGTATAAAGCTCACACTGTGGCTATAAAAAATCATATAGATAACTTATCGCACAAAGCTTACCATAATCTATATCAGATGGAAAGCCCTGACTTCGTGCTGATGTTCATTCCTATAGATACAGCATTCAGCGTCGCTATAAAGCATAACCCAGATCTCTACCAATATGCGTTTGAAAAAGACATCGTGATCGTGACTCCCTCTACCCTACTTGCCACACTAAAGACCGTAGAATCTATGTGGCGTAATGATAAGCAGAATCGTCATGCAGTCGAGATTGCACACGAAGCAGGTAAAATGTATGATAAATTTGTCAGCTTCTTAGATGATATAGAAAAAATAGGAAAACAGCTTCACACTGTGCAGAATACCTATAATGATAGCTATAAAAAGCTCCATACAGGAAGCGGTAACTTGATCAGAAGAGCTGATAAAATTAAGTCATTAGGCGCTAAGACGAGTAAGCAGCTTAATGGAAGCTTATCTAGACTGGCATTAGAATAGTTTACCCATTCATATCATCTCGATTGCGCTCCGCTTTCATTTTATCTATCTGTTTTAATTCAAGAGTTTTTTCTTCTTGAGCATTGGAGCTGCTAGCCTCTCTGTCATAGATCCAGTCTCCATCTTCCTGATCGTCATCATCATACTCATCATCTTCCTGAGCTGAGAAAACGTCGAATCTAAATCCAAAAAAAGTAAAATAAAAGAAAACGCCAGCAGCAAAAAATATGCTCATCAACACTGATAAGCTATTAGCTGGTGTAATGCCTGCAAAATAAAAGCCAATAAATAAAACTGCCGCAGCACCTAGCATACCAGCTAAAGTTGAGAACTGCTTTTTCTTTTTCTCTAAATCTTCAGCTTCACGTGACGCCTTTGATACGTTACTTCCTTTACCTCTTCCCTCTGACTCGCGACCAGTAGGAACGCTAAGTCCTCTATTGGCCAATGCGAAAACTTCGATTGTCTGATCTACATTTTTAAAATCATATGGTCCGATACTTTTGAGTCTTATCCCATCTTTATTCTTCAGCACAGACATCATGGTGTCAGATAGCAACACAGAATTAGACGTCGCCACAGACTCCAATCTTGAGGCAATATTGATACTGTCACCATAGTAGTCTCCATCCTTATAAAGCACTTCTCCGAGGTGAGCTCCTATCCTTACAGGTATTTGGGATCTCTTAAATTCTCTCTGAATGGCCTCAGCGCACTTTATCGCATCTATAGAACTATTAAATAGAATCAGAGTGCTATCGCCATAGCTTTTCACTAATTCCCCCTGAAAGAGTGTCACCTCTTCATTTAGAATCGCATTGTAATCATCTACCAGTCTCATTCCTGCAGATTCATTCTTCTGCATGACAGAAGTATATCCAGCTATGTCTGCATAGAGTATTGCTGCAAGTCGGCTTTTTTCATCCATTTGTGAAAATTAGTTAATATCGTGCACTTAGACAGAATAAGCACAGTATTTTTATAGTCAAGCAATCGAAAGATCTTTGAGTCCCAAATTAAATGACGGTATCAATTTTTTAAGCAAGCTCAGTTTCATCAGACTTTGGAATATGGGTATGCTGTATTCCAGCTATTTACTGACTAAGTGGATCAAAAAACCTATCCAGTGGGGTCAGCCGATGACCATCTCTATCGAACCCACCACTGCATGTAATCTCAGATGCCCTGAGTGCCCTAGTGGTCTTAGATCATTCACTAGAGATACGGGCAATCTAAAAAAAGACTTCTTTAGTCAAATGCTCAATCAGGTCGCTGATCGATTGATGTATCTTATTTTTTACTTTCAAGGAGAGCCATATATTAATCCAGATTTTCTCGACATGGTCTCTATGGCTCATCAGAAAGGCATCTACACCATCACATCTACTAATGGCCATTTCCTTAATTCTGATAATGCGAAAAGAACGATAGAGTCTGGATTGGACAGACTGATCATATCAGTGGATGGGACCACTCAAGAAGTCTATCAGCAATACAGAAAAGACGGCAAGCTGGAATCAGTACTCGAAGGTGCTCGCCAAATTACAAAATGGAAAAAAGAACTAAAAAGTCAGACGCCGCATATCATATTTCAGTTCCTCGTCGTCAAGCCAAACCAACATCAGATCAATGATGTCTATCGGATCGCAGAATCAATAGGAATCGATGAGGTCAAACTCAAGACTGCCCAAGTCTACGACTATAAGCAAGGGAATGATTTGATTCCGACCATTGAGAAATATGCCAGATATCAATTACAAAAGGATGGGAGCTATCGAGTTAAGAACAAGTTATTAAATCATTGTTGGAAATTATGGCACGCCTGTGTCATCACATGGGACGGTATGATCGTTCCTTGCTGTTTTGATAAAGATGCTCAGCATCAGTTGGGAGATTTGAAGGTGGATTCTTTTCAAGAGGTCTGGAATGGCGATGCGTATCAATCATTCAGAACAAAACTTCTTACGGGAAGAGATCAGATAGACATATGCACAAACTGCACAGAGGGGTGTAAAGTGTGGGCTTAAAAAGGAAGTGAGGAAGTGAGGAAGTGAGGAAGATTAAGCTTTTAAATTAATCTTAGTTAGAAAGTCCGTGAGTGCTTGAAAGCTATGAAGTACCTCCATTTTTCCTGATGGATCAGGATTACATCTTGCCACTTGTATACCAGAGATCAGAATCTTGCTATTAGCTGTAGAAGATTTTAGAATCTCCATATACTCAGGGATCGTCCTTCCATCTAAGCCATTATTGATGATGGTGTATATGTAGTCTGGTTGGATCTGTCGACAGGCATCTGAAATATCCTTGAGAGGCGTGTGGAGTCCTAAATTTATGACATTAAAGCCTCTTTCCTTAATTAAAAACTGTGCAAATAATAAGCTGAGTTCTTGTTCTTCATTCTCAGGCAGATAAATTAGGAATGTTTCCTTATCTGCATCACTTTCTAATTTATCTATATTAGCAATGGTCTTTTGTCTGATAAAGCTCCTGACGAATCGTTCATGAGCTCCATTAATAGAACCTGAAATCCACATCAGCCCTAGTTTATCCAATAAAGGATAAATGACTTCGATCATAGTCCTTTCTAAACCTTTTGCCTTAATGTTAGAATCTAATATTTGATTGAACTTTTGCTCATTAAGCTCCAATAAAGATAAGGTCATCGAGTCCAGATGATCTTCGAATTCTGTATGAATGTCTGTTAGTTCTGCTACCTTTTTTTTGATTTCTTGCTCAGGCATCTGAGCAATCTTAGATATTTTGATTCCTTTCTTATTGAGCAATGCGATATTGAGCACATTCTTCAGATCATCATCCAGATAGTATCTTATGTTCGTTTCAGTTCTTTTAGGCTGTATGATGCCATATCGCTTTTCCCAAATACGCAAAGTATGGGCCTTTACACCAGATAATTTTTCAATATCATTTATAGAATACACTACCATTGAGTCCTTAAAAATAGATACTAAAAAGTACAACACAATACACAATAATTATGTTCTAATATTTTGGTATAAAGACCAAATTCAGTTAATAAAGCACGTCAAGTTGGATAAAAAGTTAAAAATTGGTGTTGTTTGCTATCCCACATATGGTGGAAGTGGTGTCGTCGCCACAGAATTAGGCATAGCACTCGCAAAAAAAGGTCACTCCATCCATTTCATATCATATAAGCGACCTGCCAGATTAAGCATTTTCTCTGAGAATATATATCTACACGAGGTTACCACAGTTAATTATCCACTATTCGAATACTTGCCATATGAGACTTCACTGGCCAGTAAGATGGTAGAAGTCGTCAAAAATGAAGACTTAGACATCCTCCATGTACACTACGCTATCCCTCATGCAGCAGTCGCTTTCATGGCTAAGAGCATCTTAGCGTCACATGGAAAGCATATTCCTGTGATTACGACACTTCATGGTACAGACATTACGCTGGTAGGCAAAAATGCTAACTTCTCGCCGGTCGTAGAGTTTAGCATCAATAGCTCTGATGGTGTCACTGCCGTCTCTAATCACCTGAAAGCAGAGACATTAGAAAAATTTGGAATTACTTGTGATATAAAAGTCATTTATAACTTTATCGACTTCGATAGGTTCCGAAAGGTAGATAAAGACCATTTTAAAACAGCCATAGCTCCTGAGGGGGAGAAAATCATTGTCCATACTTCTAATTTTAGAAAAGTGAAAAGAGTCGATGATGTCATCAAAATCTTTGCAAAGATAAAACAGCAAATACCTGCTAAACTATTATTGATCGGCGATGGACCTGAACGGTCTAATCTAGAAGCACTCTGTAAAAAACTAAATGTCTGCAAAGACGTGAGATTCTTAGGCAAGCAGGATGCTGTTGAAGAGCTATTAGCTCTTGCAGATCTATTCCTTATACCATCGCAGAATGAAAGTTTCGGACTCGCCGCCTTAGAAGCAATGGCATGTGAAGTTCCTGTCATCTCATCTAATATAGGTGGTCTGCCTGAAGTCATCGTCCATGGCGAAAATGGTTTTTTAGAGAATGTAGGCGACGTAGAAGCTATGGCCAATCATGCCGTCAAACTCTTATCAAACGAAGCTATGCTTGAATCTTTCAGAAAAAGTGCATTAGCAAGAGCTCAAGAATTTCATATAGACAAGATACTGCCACAATATGAAGACTATTACTGCGCATTGGTAGAGAGCGGTAAGGCAGTGCTAGTATAGATTTAGCTAAGCCTTATATATCTTCTAATTTATCCTATTTTTATAGCACAGGAATAATTCCAATAATTCACTTATAATACTCCTTCTATGAAATTAGGGCTAGAAGAAAAATCATTCGTCTACATCGAGACTTTAAGACATTTGACTAATCTGAATCGTGCTTCAGAGATTAAAGCTGGGCTTGTACTCACATTTTATGGTATCCTATTAGGTGTCGTATTCCAATATTTGACTAAGGTGATCGAATCCTTCACTAAGGATTATATCTTTATTATTCTTACATTGTCATGGGTACTATTAATCTCGATCTCTATCTATTGGAGCTTTAAGTGCTTCCTACCTCATGTAGAAGGTAGCTATAAGAAGAATGTTTTCTTCTTTCAGGATGCCATTTCTTCTTATGGCGATATTGATGCCTATTCTAAAGTATTCGATAAGATTGTCTCTGATGATGTCACATTATTTGAACAGCTCGGTCAGCAGATATACATCCATTCTAAGATTGTGAAAGAGAAGCTAAGGGACGTGAATCGATCTGTGAAATATTTAGCTTTTAGCTTTATTCCACTGTTGAGTCTATTGCTCTATTCATTAGGGAAGATTGCTGGGTAAACTATAAGTTCTGAAAATTTTATTCAGTCGTTAGCCCTGGATACTTATCTGCCACGAGATTCAGATGAATCCCGTGCTCCAGCCAAGCCTTGAGCCCCGCGACAACTAGACTGAATCCACCAGTCGAATCTCTGATCTGACTGATAAGCGTTTCCTGATCTCCTTTGAATCCTGTGTTTTTGATATTGACCACAGTCTTGGATTCATCAATAGCTATAAACGTCCAAAAGACTTGAACATCTGGATCATCTCCCCATTGAATCTGGATCAATTCATTCTCAATAAGCTTCAGTACTTTTATAAGAACAGTATGATCAAACATCGTCCAGGTCCATTCCACGCTCTCGCCTTCTGTTAGTATAGCTGAACTTTTTGAGAACCAGAATTGAGTCGTAACCTCTGGATCGATGAAAGCTTTATAAACTTCTGATACTGGCCTGCGTATCATCATCGATGCGTCTGCGTAGTGATTATCCGTATGATTCTCCATAAGTACTGAGTCCTCTGTGAAGATATATAATAATTAGAATTAAGAATAATAAAACAGGATCATAACTACAGAAGCCCGTGATTGTAAGAATTTTACATATTTAAGAAGAATTTAATATGAAAACTATGATTTTGGCATTCTTGGCAAGATTTTGGCTTCAGTGAGGTTGTTCAGTATACTTTGATAATACTTAAGGGATTAAGTATTGGAAATTAATGGCTGGCTTACTGGGGGGTAATGCCAGCCTTTTTTATGCGCTTCAGTACACTGTATAATTTCCCTCTTAATCTCCCTCTTAATCTCCTCTCAATCTCTCACATAGGAGACGTTTAGTTCTCAGTAAGAACGATACCGTATTTCAAAAAAAATCGATTTACAATAATAAAATCTTGATTAGGGCTTCCTTAGACAGATATGACTTCTATTTGATGTCGTAACTAACCGCTCAAGCAGCAACCGAGATGATCTACTTTGCGCCAGAGTTGTTTACCCAATTTTATTACCGAACCATTCTTAAATAGTATCGCTATTATATAAACTTCAGTCATTACCATAGGTCTTGAACCATTGGATTAACCAAATGGGATATACGATATGACTTTCACTCATATCTATTGATCAGATATTCTTGACTTGAACTTCATAAATAATATTATTCCTCGCACTGGATTAGTCCGCATCCATACATTTTATCATCCTATCCCATTAATTTTTGGCAATATAGATTCACGGGGCAACCAATAATCTATCATACTCATAGAACCATTTATAACAAACAAATAAATAGAAACATGGTAAAGCAATTTTCACTTATCCTCTTTATTTACATCGTCTTGGTATCTTGTATCGGGGACGATATCATCAACGACGAAGTAGATCCTCTCGTACAGATTACGTCTAATGTATCAGAGATCGCACTTGGAGAAAATTTTCAATTTGAAGCTAACTTTCTTAATAACATCGGTGTGGTAGAGACAGTCTCTAAGACTTGGACCAGCAGCAATGAGAATATCATTTCAATAGATGATATGGGTCTTGCAACTGCAGTTGCAGTCGGCACTGCTGACATCTTAGTCACTGTCCAGAATGAATCAATGACAATCACAGACATTGCGACGATCAAAGTGGGAGAAGAGACAGTGCAGGCACTGACTAGTCGCTCAGGGGTCATCCGTACGACTAGCTCATATGAGCTCACAGGCAATTTCACATTAGAGAATCAAGGAGAAGATGGTTTAGTCCTTTCTATAGATGATACTTATAAGACTACCTCAGCACTACCAGGTCTGTATATATATCTAACTAACAATCCTAATTCCAGATCAGGCGCATTAGAACTTGGAGAAGTAACAGTCTTCGAAGGCGCACATAGTTATAATATACCCAGCGGAGTAAACATTATGGATCATAGCTATGTACTCTATTTCTGCAAGCCATTTAATGTTAAAGTAGGTGATGGAGAATTCCTCTAAATCTTCTATACCGCATATAGATACAGGATTATAGAGCACTTCTCATACTACTGGGAGCTATTCCATATAAATCAGAATAAATCGTAAAACAATGAATCTAATATATAAAGCTATAAGCATCTTATTTATCATAATATTAACCGCCTCTGCTATATCAGCTGGAGGAGGATGGCCTCAACCTAAAGGCAAAGCTTACATCAAATTATCAGAGTGGTGGGTGATCTCTGATCAACATTTTACCGACATAGGTAGGATAGACCCTAATGTCACACTTGCAATATATAATACGAGCCTTTATGCAGAATATGGGATCACTAATCGACTGACAGGTATTGTATACGCTCCCCTGTTCAGTAGAGCCACTGTGAATAATGTGGTATCAGGCACAACACAAGAAGTCCTGATCGAAGGTGATGCTATCAATGGTCTGGGCGATGCTGACATCAGTCTTAAATATGGTCTGACTGGAGGTGGAGGTCCTCTGGTACTGGCAGTCACTGCGACACTGGGACTCCCATTAGGCCAAGCCTCAGGAGGTAGAGATAATAATCTACAGACTGGTGATGGTGAGATGAATCAAATGCTTCGACTGGATGGAAGTACCAGCTTTCAGCTGGGTACAGGGATCAATAGTTATGTATCAGCGTATGGCGCTTATAACAATCGAGTAAATGGCTTCTCTGATGAACTGCGGTATGGACTGGAAGCTGGTCTGGGATTGATGAGTGGCAAGCTGTGGCTCGTAGGAAGGGCAGACGTCGTAGATTCAAGAAAGAACGGAGATCCTGCTAATCAAACGAGACTGTTCATCTAAGTGTGTCTTCTTAACTTTAGCAAATGAATAAAAAGAAATTAGTGCTTGATCCAGATTTAGACAAGAAATTACGAGATCATCTAAGCAGCAAAGAACG
>Ga0209187_1001508_pt1 | contig 26469 bp, 26 predicted proteins | sample BantaG_FD_187430 | JGI IMG/M metagenome (GOLD analysis project Ga0209187, IMG submission 187430) | Marine algal microbial communities from Bantry Bay, Ireland - BantryBay_4 metaG (SPAdes) (version 2) | ecosystem: Host-associated > Algae > Red algae > Unclassified | place: Bantry Bay, Ireland...
CAATACAATATTTCCCTTTACTGCTATTGAGCTGCTTAGCATACTGGGTTGCCAATTCATCCCAAGGGATCAACTCTGCCAATTTTACCCATCGGTTATCTTTATCTAAATGCTGTTCAAATGGGGTACTAAAACCCTCCAAAGTAAGCTGATTTGCTGGTGTATACTTAACCATAAGTGCACAATTTTAAGCTTCAATATACAAAATAGCTTGCACTTATCAAAATTAATAAAAATAATTTATCTACGTAAAATGTTGATAAATAATAATTTATGAAAGAAAAAATGATGGTTTGAGAAAGTCAGCAAGCCCTATTTAGGTAAGAAGTTTGCTTAAAACAAAAAGATTGGAGCGGATAACAAGAGTACCTTTTTTGCGAGCCAATTGGTTTCGCTTCTAAAAAAACACATTACTTTAAAAATTATTGGCCTAAAATTAAAAACTCCATACCTATAATTAGATATGGAATTTTTGAAACAATAAAAACTTAAAGCGCTGTAAGGGAAGGATTCGAACCTTCAAGAAGCAGTTAGGCAATTAAAAGTCAGGCAGTATAAACTACCTGACTTTTTTTTGCTTTATCCCTAAAACCTTCACCCCCGAGACAGGAGGGCACGGCTGCCAATTTCGTCACCTTACAAAATGTTAATAACACGTTTATCTTTTTGTTAAGCAGAAAATAAAAAACTGCAAAAGCTGTAAGGGAAGGATTCGAACCTTCAAGGAGAAGTTAGTCAAACGAAGGTCAGGTAAATAAAAATTTACCTGACCCCCGCCGATTTGTTCCACAATCTCCACCCCCGAGACAGGAGGGCACGGCTGCCAATTTCGTCACCTTACAATATGTTGAGTAATAACTCACTCAAAGAACTGATGCAAATATAAAACGACTTTCGTGTTTTTACAAATAATTTAAACAATTCGGTTAAATTTTAGATTTTATCTAAAAAAAACTATTTTTGTTAGAAATTGTTTAATTTATGATAGAAAAAGAGCAGGTCAATTTGACAATCGACAATTTGGATAAATCCATTTTAAACCTTTTGCAGGCAGATGGCAAGCTTTCTTATGCAGAAATTGGAAAACAGTTGTTTTGTTCGGCAGGTACGGTACATGTACGAATGAAAAAAATGGAAAAAGAAGGCATTATTAAAAAGCAAGAGTTAAAGGTAAATTACAAAAAGCTAGGCTACGATATTGAAGCTTTTTTAGGCATTTATTTAACCAGCAGTTTGAAATATGATGAAGTAGCCAAACAACTAAACACCGTTAAGGAAGTTTTAAGCTTGCATTATACTACTGGTGCTTATAGCATGTTTGCCAAAATTGTTTGTAAAGATACGATACATTTAATGGACGTATTACATACCAAAATACAAAGTATAGAAGGCGTGCAGCGTACCGAAACCTTAATTTCGTTAAAAGAAAACATTGACAGACCGTTGGTTTTGGAGTAGAAAATTCACTTTCAATATTAAAATTCTACAACTAAAGTACTACACGCTACAGCCTAAGTACGAATTTTTATTTTCCTGCCTAAGCGTGAAAGATATGTAAGGATGTTTTAAAAATTTCCTTCCCCTTTCAATGTAATATTTGAATAGGTCAATGGATTTAAAGCGACTACATCAAAGCTTACACTATTATCCGTTACAGTAATAGTACCAGATTCTGCAAAGCCACCAGAAATTGAGCCTTGTGTAAAAGAAGTTATATCACCCGATGTGTAAGTGTAACATCATCATCTTGATAAAGATTATAAGTGCCATTTTCTAAAATAAGACCGTCTCCACTAAATCCTCCAATTTGTACCAAATGCAATTCAGTATCATCACAGGCATATAAGGCAATAAAAGTGATTTTATTTTTATCAATATTATCTGTTACCTTAAACAAACCAACGCTGCCGATACTTCTTCTATTAACCGAAAATGTACCATTGCTGTTCATAAAATCACAATCGGCAATTTGTTCTTCCAAGGTTTTAGGTTCATCATCTTTATTGCAAGCTGTAAAAGTAAGTAAGCCAATGCTAGTAGTAATAGTGCTAATCTTTTCATAAGATTATAAATATTGTTTATTTTTATTTAAAGATAAGGATTTTGGGGCTGTTTAAAAAGTCCCGTTTTTTAAGAAAGTATTCGGATAGGTATCCGAGAACTTTCTCAAATATTGAATTCATAAGGCATTCAAAAACCTTTTTAAACAGCCCCTTCAACATTATTCATTAGCCTTACAATTAACAGTCGAAGCCAAACGAAACACGCCAAAGTATTAGACCTTATGTTTGATAAAGATGATGCTTGAACAATATTTATGTTGGTTTTAGTTCAAAAGTTAAGCCCAACACTTTTGCAAGGTGCACCAAATTAGAAAGGCTAATATCTTCTCCGTCTTCTACCTTTGAAATATACGGTCTTTTCTTTCCCACTTTTTGAGCAAGCTCTTCCTGGCTAAGATTCAATTCTTCTCTTCTGTTTTTCAATATTTCTCTAAAATAATAAGCATAGGCTTCCTCATTAAATTTAGCTCTGCTTTCAGTACCCACTTTGCCATATTTTTATCTAATATTTCGCTTGCTGTTTTAAGTATACTCATTTAGATTATCTTTATATTTATTCAATTCAATATAAATGCATCACATTCTTCTGAAACGAGTACTTTTTTCATCCTATCAAATGTAGCTAATAATTTGCACTTGTCTGAACTTTGATTTTTTTGATTTTGGGATTAGTTTGATTTTTCTTTTGTTTTGCTTGAGCCCTAACAAAAGAAAATCCTGTGCCTCAATATAATCCAATAAATCATAGTCAAAAATCATACAAATCAAAATAATCCTATAAATCACAGTCCAAAACAGGTATATTAACACCAAAAAAAGACAACACCAATGAGCCAATTAGCCTTACAATTAATAGCCGAAGCCAAACAAACCAATGCCAAAGTATTAGACTTGGGCTTAACCGAACTACCCAATGAATTGTTTAAGTTGACTCATTCAGATTTGACAAGTTACCTGCAATTTACTATGTTTGACTAATGATGATTTCGCTTTCACCGGCTTTAGAAAATTTTGTTAAAGAAAAAGTAGCAACAGGGCACTACAAAGATGCTGATGAAGTAATGCAAAAAGCTTTACAACTATTGCAAGAAAAAGAATTAAAATCGGAGGAATTGTTTAGTGCATTGAATGAAGGCTATGAAGCATATAAAGCTGGTAATTATGAAGCGTACAATCCTCAAATGCTTCGAAAAATGGCAGATAACATTGCGGGCAAAACTAAATAAGCCGTATGGGCGAGATAGCGGATATTTTATTCCGCAAGCTCCACAAAATTCCGCTATGACGTTTGTTTGGATTGTTTGGAAAGAGAAATCAAACCAATCTCTAAAATCATAAAAAATCATAGTGCAGACAAACACCTAACAAAAGAAAAATCAAGTACATCAAAATAATCATAAAAATCACAATCAAAAATCATACAAATCAAATTAATCCTATAAATCATAGTCCAAAACAGGTATATTAACACCGTAAATATACAACACCAATGAGCCAATTAGCCTTACAATTAATAAATGATTATAAAGAAAACCCTATCAAATATAACAAAAGGTTAGACCTTGGAAATTGTGGTTTAAATAAATTTAATATTCCTGATGAATTATTTAAATTAAAAGATTTAGAGGAACTAATATTATCAAGCAGATATTACAAAAATGATAAAAGCAAAAGGAGCGCAAATAATGGCCAACCTAACAATTTTGGAGATATACCCGAAAGCATTAAGGAGCTACAAAATTTAAAGATATTAATATTTAATGGAGAAGATAATAATTATAAATTAAAAAATATTGAAAGTATTCAACATCTTAAAAAATTAGAAATCCTTGATCTTTTCGATAACCGTATTGATAATATTGAACCTCTTATAAATCTAACTCAATTAAAAGATCTGAATTTAAGCCATAACTATTTAAAGAGTATTGATATACTTTGTAAAGACGAAACAGACAAACCTAAGCTGATTCAATTAAAGAAACTAAATCTTGGCTTTAATAAAATTAAAGACATTAATTCTAATCTGTTGCTTGAGCAGTTAACTATACTTGCAATCCATCAAAATCAAATTGAGAGTATTGAAGGGCTTAAATGTTGTAAGAAATTAGAAAAACTAATTCTTTCTGGTAACAAAATTAAAGATATAGTTGCGCTTAAAGAACTTTTTCGATTAAAATATCTTAATCTTGATTCAAACAAAATTAAAGATATAAATGTTCTAAAAGAATTTAATCAACTGGAAATATTGGCATTGGGAGCAAATGAAATTGAGGATATACAACCCATAAGTAGTCTTCAAAATTTAGAACAACTTCTTATACCAGAGAATAATATTCGCAATATCGAACCGCTAAAAAATTTAAGGAATCTTACATGGTTACACCTGTTTCAAAATCCAATTAAAATAAAAGAAATAAATACAAGAGACATAAAAAATGTGGCCATTAATGTAAAAGAATATTTTGAATACTTTGATCGTCAAGCAGATCAAAACAAAGTAAAAGTTCAGTTACCAGTAAAAGTAGTATTGTTAGGTAACCATGCCAGCGGTAAATCTACTTTCACTAATTTTTTTATTAATAATGAACTAAGGTCAGAAGATTCCACCCATATTTTAAGAATTGAAAATTACCCATCGAATAGAGTAAATAATGAACTACCAGAAGCAGTACTTTTTGATTTTGGTGGACAGGATTACTATCATGGTTTATATCGTATTTATTTGAGCAACCAATCCATAAATCTTATATTTTGGAGAGAAAAACATAATCTTAATACAATTGTCGCACAAGATAGCAATGGTTTAAGCATCTACAATTTTAATCTGAATTATTGGCTCGCACAGAAAGCTTATTTTGAGCGACATAGTCAAATGTCTGATCCTTCTTTTCTAATTAAAACCCATACGGATGAAAGTCACAAAGAAATGGTTCCACAAACTTCATATACTTACGAGAAGCATTTTGATTGTTGTTTGGCAAAAGAAAACGAAGATCACATAAACAGGGATTTTTTAAAAACTACTTTAAAAAAGGAGATTGAAACTCTTAGACAAAAAAACAGCTCTGAAGAGCCTCAATGGTATATTAATTTTTTAACTTACCTTTATAATGATAAACCAGATAATCCTTTTGAACCACTTACTTTTGAATATATTTTAGATAATCATTATGAACGTACCACGGAAACTATAAAAGATAAAACTGATTTTCTAAAGGTTAACTTACTGCAATTGCATAATAGCGGCATCATTTTATTTTATGATAAAACACAGTTGCATTTGACTGAAACATCTATACCCAAAACTGATTATGGTCTGATTTGGACTAATCCATCTGCTCTGGCCAAAAAATTGCACCAAGAGGTATTTAATAGAGATAAACTTTTGAAAGGTGAAAGTCCGGGAATAACCACGCTCGAATCATTGAGTTTAAATTCGAAATCAAATACCGCTATTTTGGAATTACTCAAAATTCAAAAAGTCATATTTTATCATACTAAAGAAAACAAATATATTATTCCTAATTTTTTAAAGTTGTCATCGCAGTTTGATGGACATTATCATATTTTGAAGAGACAATGTCAACATAGCTTTGCACTTCAATTCAAACACTTCGTTCCATTTGGTATTATCAATGAGTTGATGTGTTTTTTAGGAGAAGACGCAAATGCCTTTTGTAGAAACGGAATAATTTTTGAGTTAGAGAATAATGTCATTTCTATTGAGTTAGAAATGGATAAATTACAAATAGTAGTTTCGTATATTTTAAAAGATAAGGCAGAGAAGCCTGATTTAGACTTTTATATATTTTTGGTTGTTATGGCATTTTATAACCAAAATCGATCAATAAGTTATAAAGAGTTTCAAGGATTTAAAAATCCAGATTTTCGGAAAAGAACAAATATTAATGCTTCAGTTTTTTCTAACTTTCAAGTTATTCATGCTTCAAAAGAAGAAGTAGAGGATATAAATTATTTTACTGCCTTATATGATAGACTTGATGTTTTTTTTGGTTTCGTAAATAAACCAGATTACTTACCTGTAGATTTATTTATTACAATGGATCAAAAGAACTTTGTAAAGTTTCAAGACATAAACATTGAAGGCAATGAAATTTTAGCATTTGATGAATATGGAAATTCTCTAAACAAACATATTTCAAAAACGGCATTTAATTCATTTATGGAAAATCCAGTAGCAGCCCCAAAAAAAGTATTTATTTCTTATTCGCATAAAGATATTGCATTTAGAGAAAGATTACAGCTGCAACTAAAACAGTTGGTACGGCAAAAGCGAATTGCAGAAGTATGGTCAGATCATAAAATTAAAGCTGGCGACAATTGGAATACTGAAATTGAAAACAAGCTAAAAGAGGCAGAAATTGTTTTTCTGTTAATTAGTGATCTTTTCTTTGCCTCTGATTTTATTGATGAAAAAGAACTACCAATTGTAAAAGAGCGATACGAAAAAAAGGAATGTATTGTAATCCCAATTTTAGTTAAGCCTTCCAGCAATTGGAAAGATAGTGGCTGGTCGTTTCTGCAAGCTATACCAAGTAATGCTAAAGATGGTTTGTTGGCTATATCGAAATGGACGGATGAAGACGATGCATGGTCTATTGTTACGGATGAAATAAAACGGGTTTTACAATAATAAAGGCAATCTTAACAAACGTAATACCACAATTCATTACGCAACTTCAAGCAAAACTAAATAAAAATCACAAAGCATCACTTAATCAAAAAAATCAAAGTCCAGACAATTAGCGAACGAAAGCAAAGCCAATTAATCAAGCAACTCTATAAAAAGATTGAAAGCGAAAACAAAGGTAAAGGCGATCTTTTCTTAAAAAAATAAAACATAAAATATGTAAAAAAACACTATAGCCGTAACAATAGTTTCACCTAACCTCGCAGCTCAACATTAATTCATTTTCAATATAGGCTTCCAGCTTATCGCCAATTTTTACTGGGCCAACGCCTGCTGGTGTGCCAGTATAAATATAATCGCCTTTTTGAAGGGTAATGTATTTTGATATATGTGCTATTAGCTCACTAAAATCAAAAATCAAATCTTTGCTGTTGCCAATTTGTGCTGGTTCACCATTTTTGTTTAAACTAAAGTTGATGTTTGCTACATCAAAATTTTCAATACTTTTAAATTTACTGATTGGTGCGCTGTGGTCAAAACCTTTAGCAATTTCCCAAGGGTGGCCTTTTTCTTTTAACTGGCTTTGCACATCGCGGGCAGTAAAATCAATACCAATACCTATTTGATCGTAATATTTATGTGCAAATTTTGCATCAATGTGTTTAGCGTGCCGGCTCATCTTAATTACTAACTCCGTTTCGTAATGTATGTTTTCGCTAAAATCCGGATAGTAAAATGCTCGGTTATCTTTTAACAAAGCAGTAATAGGTTTCATAAACACCAAAGGCTTTTTGGGCACCGGATTGTTTAACTCCTTAGCGTGATCTACATAATTACGGCCAATACAAAATATCTTCATCACCACAAATATAAAAAGCCTGAAGTTATGAGTTACTCATAAGTTTTATATTTTTGTTTGTAACAGAATTATAATGCAATTAAATAAACCGTTAACACTTCCTTGTGGTATTACTTTAAACAACCGCATTGCTAAATCTGCAATGAGCGAAAATTTGAGTGATAAATACCATGCACCAACTCAGGTATTAATTAATGCTTATAAAAACTGGGCAAAAGGCGGAACTGGTTTGTTAATTACTGGCAATGTAATGATTGATGCAAAAGCCATTGGCGAACCTTACAATGTAATTGTGCAAGATGAAAGTCACTTCAATTTGCTGAAAAAATGGGCGGAAACCGTTAAAGGAACGAATTCGCATATTTGGCCTCAACTAAATCACCCGGGCAGGCAGGCGTTGGCCAATATTAATAAAGAAGTGGTAGCGCCATCAGCCGTACCATTAAAAATAAAAGGCGGTGGAATGTTGTTTGCTAAACCCCGGCCTTTACAACATCAGGAAATTTTAGATATAATTGAACGTTTTGGCAATGCGGCTGCTATTTGTAAAAAAGCTGGTTTTAATGGAGTCCAAATTCACGGTGCACACGGTTATTTGGTAAGTCAGTTTTTATCGCCTTATACCAACCAGCGAACTGATGAATGGGGAGGTGCGCTCGAAAACAGAGCAAAATTTGTTTTAGAAATTTATAAAGATATTCGAAAAAAAGTAGGATCAGATTTTCCAATAGGTATAAAAATTAACTCTGCCGATTTTCAACGGGGTGGTTTTACAGAAGAAGAATCTATTGAAATTTTACAAATATTAGATGCAGAAGGAATGGATTTGATAGAAATTTCTGGTGGTTCTTATGAACGACCTGCTATGATGATGGGCGATGTAAAAAAACAAAGTACTGTTAAGCGTGAAGCCTATTTTATGGACTATGTTGAAAAGGCAAAAAAAATAATTAAAACACCTTTAATGCTAACTGGTGGTTTTAGAACTGTTGAAGTGATGGAAAACGCTTTAGCGGAAAACAAAGTTGATGTAATAGGTTTGGCTCGTCCTTTTACTGTTTATCCTAATTTAGCCAATCAAATTTTTAATAATGAAATTACTAAATTAGATGTACCTCAACCTAAAACTGGTATAAATGCAATTGATAAAACCAACTCTTTAGATATTGCTTGGCACGAAATTCAAATAAAAAGATTAGGTCAAAATAAAGCTCCTAAAAGAAATTTAAGTGCTTATGTAGCTTTATTTAAAACCTTGCAAAAGGGTTTTAAAAGATGAGAACTGTTTGATTTTTGTAACTATTCAATAGAGGTCAGAAGTCAGACCGCTTCGCTCTAAGAAGTCAGATAAATTCGGCTGAGTAAAGTCCGAAACGCTCTTTTTAGCCCAAATTGTATCAGATGTCTAACGTCTCACAATGAAATAGTCTGACTTCTGAATAATTGCGATTTTTTTAAATTCAACAACACATCTTAAAAAAAAACTTTAAATTTGAGGTATGAAATTTCAAACTATAATTGCAATAATGTGCCTTTTAGCTCACGTAAATATTGCTCAAACTAATAATTACACTATTACCTGCCCCGAAAATACTTTTCTTGGCGCTTTTGCTTGTACTGATATTGATGATATTCCATCGCCAATAAACACAATTGAAGCAGCAATGGTTTCGCCTTACAATATTCAAATTGAAGGAGAGTTACCACCAAGTACCCAAGTAATTATGCAAGATAACGGTGTTATTTTTTTTTGCGAAGGTGATGCAAGAGTAGTAACAAGAGAAATAATTTTTTGTGCTGGATATTTTGGATGTGGTGGATTTGAACCTTACGAAATATTAGCTCGTTGTAGTTTTACCATTGAAACCATAGCTGATGTTACTCCAATTGATTTTATTGCTCCAGCTGATGAGTTAGTACCTTGTAATACTTTAGAATCTTACCCGGGTGAAGTAACCTTTATTGGTGATGATTGTTTTGCTTTTAACCAAGATCAAGCTTATTTTACCGATGAAACTGTTGTTGAAGGAAACAACAACATTATTATTAGAACCTGGCGCACTACGGATGTTTGTGGAAATATTTCAGAGCCACAGATACAAACAATTAGTACAAACTGCACACCAATTTGTACTAAACCAAATACAGGTACATTTATCTGTGATAATTAATTTCAAGCCTAAGCTACAACAAGTCAAAAATAAAAACACCCCGTTTTTTTTGCTAAAACGGGGTGCTGTATAATACAAAATTTCTATATTCTAATCATCGTTGCTAAATAACTGGTCGCCACCTTCAGCAGCTGCATGGCAACCTACACATCCTGGAGTTTTTTCATGTATATTACCACTTAATACAGCATCTGCCAAAATACCATTTGGGTTAGCAGTATAATCTACTGTAGCATCAAACGGTATTTGAATGTACTCCCAATCGTTGGCTTCTGGCCAGTAGCCTTCCTGATGTTTTACCATGGCATAAGTTACAAAAAATTCTCCTTTGGTATCGTTATCATTTGCATAAGTATTTTTCGTAATTACCATGCCTGGTTCAATTTTGGGCGCATTTCCATCATTAGTAAAAATTTCTCTAATAGTAGAAGCACCACCAGTAGGCTGGCCGTTATGCGCAAAATCTTGACCACTTTGAATACCAGTTTGGCTTTTAAACAATTCGTTTGTACTGTTTAACATAGCCTGATCTATTACAATTGGATCAGGATCTTTGTCGCAGCGGCTAAATAGAACCACGCAAAAAGCTACCGCAAATAATAAAGTTATATTATATTTCATATTTAATAAATTTAAAAATTTTAATGTAAATGAAAACTTTTTTTGATTTAAAAGATGTCGTAACAACGACAGAGCTTATTTTCAAATATCAAACCTAAAAAATAAACTCCATAAAAATACAAATAAAACATCATTTTTTCTTATTTCTAACTTAATTTGTATTTATTGATTATAATTCACTTTGCTACTTAATTTTAACGATATAATATTAGGTCCATTATTTTTTATTGCAATTGTATTATTTGGATTAATTGCATGGAAAATTTGGTATCAAAAAGTCATATCTATATACATATATGTAGTAGCATTAGGTATTAAATTATTTTCATCAATAATGTATGGTTTGGTATACCAATTTTACTATACCAATGGTGGCGATACAGGAGAATATTTTACAGGTGCAAAATTTCTAAGCAACTTTATAGCAGAAAAGCCATTCCATCAAATTTGGAAATATATTTTAAGTGGCAATTTAAAAAATGAAGTTGCTTTAAAGTTAAGTTATATACCAAATTATCATTTGTTTGACATTAGCACTTCTTATTTAATGATTAAGCTTACTGCCTTAATTAACTTGCTAACCTTTACCACTTACTTGCCTACAGCAATGCTAATGGCTTTTTTTTGTTTTACTGGTTTAATGGCACTCTACAAACAAATTGTGCAATACTATAAAACAGGTAACTGGCTGTTGTTAGTTACATTCTTTTTTATACCTACCGTAACCTTTTGGGCAGCTGGTGTTATGAAAGATACCATTACCCTGGGTGCTTTATGCTGGTTAGCCGTTGCCTTAATTAAAATTACACGCATACAAAATATTGTGTTATGGCTGATAATTGCATTAATGATGGCCTATGTTATTATTATACTTAAAAGCTATATATTTCTTGCTTTTATTCCCGCCTCAATTTTATACATTATTATTTACTGGCATAAAAATTTGCCTACTTTACCAATTAAATTATTGTATACTTTTTTATTGTTTAGTTTAATAATAACAACTACTTACTACATTTATACCTTTAAATTAAAATGGTTAAACGATATATTAATTAGCAAATTAATAAGTCAGGCAGAAGGCTTTCAAACCTGGCACAGTTATGTTGCCGAAAATGAAGGCGCTAGTGGTTATACCTTGGGTACTGTTGAATTTACTATTGCAGGAATACTAAAAAAAGTACCCGCCTCAATTAACGTTGCTTTATTTAGGCCATACTTTTGGGAGGCAAACAACCCCTTAATGTTATTAAATGCTGCTGAGGGTTTATTAACTATTTTACTCAGCCTTTTTGTTTTAGTAAAGGTAGGTTTTATCCGTTTTTTTAAAAGATGCTTTAATGATCCATTGGTTATTTTTTTTATAAGTTATGCTTTAATATTTTTATTTGCAGTTGGCTTTACCAGCTATAATTTTGGTGCTTTGGTACGATATAAAATTCCAGGCTTTCTATTTTATTATGTGGCATTAAGTTTGTTGCTATTAAAACAAACCAATAAATTACAAGATTCTACAACATAAAGCCAAATTGCACGGTACATTTCACTTTAAATATATTAAGCAATGCAAAATGATTTTATTAATTTTGCAGCCTTATTTTGTAATAGATGATGTTTTTATCCTCAACTATCACATATTCAATTACTTAAGTATAATTAAATTATAATGATACGATTTTGTTTTGTTTGCCTAATCAGTTTTTTTGCCGTAAGCACAAGCTTTGGGCAATCTGCACAGCTAAAAAAAGGCCTAAAACTATTTGATGAATTTAAATTTGTAAAAGCTTTAGATGCTTTTATAGCCGCCTACGAAAAAGATGAAAATGCCGAAGCCTTAGTAGGCATAGTAAATTCCTACAAAAAAATGGGGGCCTTGAGCGAAGCAGAAAGTTATCTAAAAAAATTAGTAGATGCACCAAGCGTTAGGCCGGTTTACTTGTTAAACTATGGGCAAGCATTGCTAAGTAATGGTAAGTACCAAGAAGCCTTGTTATCTTTTCAAAAATATAGCGAATTAGTTCCATCAGATTCAAGAGGAAAATCTTTCATTGAAATGGCCGACAATTATTTAGTGATAAGCAAAAGCCAGCCCGAAATGCAAGTACTTTCACTAGAAATTAACTCGCCTTACGATGATTACAGCCCATGTTTTTTTAAAGATGGTTTTGTTTTTTCATCAGATAGAGGAGGTATTGAAGCCGATAAAGTTTATGAAGTAACAGGTAGACCTTTTAGTGATTTATTTTTTACACCTAGTGATGGCAACTTAAAACACTCAACTGTTGGCTTATGGGGTGGTAAAATTAACACTTATTTACACGAAGGTACTTGTGCCTTTTCTCCAGATGCAAAAAAAGTATATTTTACTAGAGATAATTACTTTAACCGCAAAGTAAAACCCAGTAGTGACGATATTGTTAAATTAAAAATTTTTAGTGCTGCCGATACTGGCAGACCCGATGGTGAGTGGGAATTAGTTGATGAAATACCATTTAACGACGACGATTATAGTGTAATGCACCCTGCTTTAAGTGCAGATGGCAACGCTTTGTACTTTGCCTCAGATATGCCAGGCGGTTATGGTGAAACAGATATTTATGTTTCTTACAGAGTAGGTTCTTCTTGGGGTGCACCAGAAAATTTAGGTGCTAAAATTAACTCAGAAGGAAGAGACCAATTTCCTTTTATTGCAGACAATGGCATCTTATACTATGCCTCTGATGGAATTGCCGGCTTAGGTGGTTTAGATATTTTTGCATCACAGCTTAATAATGGAGTATGGTCCACACCAAATAATATGGGTTCGCCAATTAACTCAAATGCCGATGATTTTGGTTTAATAATAGAAACCGTTAGTCAAACAGGTTACTTTACTTCTCGTCGTTCAGGTGGTGTTGGTTTAGATGATATTTATTCTTTTCAAAGAGTGGATTGTATAGTTTTGAATGGTTATGTTTTTGATGAAACAAGTGGAGAGGCAATTGCTGGTGCATCGGTTATGATGCGTGATGAAAGTGGGCAAAAAATATTAGAAACAACCTCTGATGCTGATGGATTATATAGCACATGTATTACAGCCGACAACAAATATACCGCTTATATTACCCACCCAATTGAAAGTGACGAAGCTATTTCGGAAATTTCTACTTACAATTATAAATCAAAAACAGCAGAGCTAAAAACTGGTTTTAATATTGTAGTACAAGAAGTGAAGGAAGAAGAACCTGTTGAAGAAGTAAAAGAAGAAGTAGTTGAAATAATGGAAGAGGTCACTCCAATTGAAGTTGAAGAACCTGCTATTGAAGCTAAAGAGCCAATTATTGAAACCAACGAAATTAAAGGAGCACCAGTTGTAATTGAAAAAACAGTAATTGCTGAATCGGTTAATACACCCGTTACAACAGTTGTTGAAACTTGTTATTTATCTGGAAGAATATACACTAAAGATAGTGGTGATGCTATTAGTAACAGTAAAATTACTTTACAAGCCACTAATGGCGGAGCCAAAGAAACCTATACAGATAGCTATGGTTACTACAGCCTTAGTATAGAAGCTGGCAATACTTATAAAGTTTATGCTACTGCTGATAATTTTTATACCGCAAACGAAACCATAACTGTAACTACGGACAATTGTAGTCAAAACTTAGATTTGACATTGGAAGGGATTGTGATGAACCAAGCCGTTACCTTAAATAATATTTATTACAATTTCAATAAATCTGCCATTAGACAAGATGCTATACCAGAGTTAGAAAACTTAGTAAGCTTATTATCTAACAATCCTGGCGTTTCTGTAACCATTTACTCATTTACCGATTCGAGAGGCACGGATTCTCAAAATTTAGAATTATCACAACGCAGAGCAAAATCGGTTGTAGATTATTTAATTTCAAAAGGAATTAATGCTAACAGGTTAACTTCGAAAGGTTTAGGCGAAAGCGAATTGATTAACGAATGTACCAACGATGTAACATGTACTGATGAGCAGCACCAAGCTAATAGAAGAACAGTTTTTAAAGTTACAGGTTATGAAAGTGGCGTTCTAATTTCTGAATCACTTTACAACAACGGTAATATTTACGGCACTCAAACTACCACCATTACAATAGACAAATAACAACTACAACTTTTAAAATAAATTTAATGAAGGCTGCAATTTTTTGCAGCCTTTGTTTTAGGTAGTATCTGGTAGCAAATCACTACAATTTTCACAATTAATATTATTAGCATAGTAGCCGATAGTAATATTTATAGTTTTCGTGAGTATTTTTCATCTTTTTATAACTTTTACCTCCAATATACTAAAGTTGGGATTTTACATTTCTATTAGACTTCAATATAATATGGATGAATTATTAAAATTAATGTTGAATCTTCTGTAACCGTCTATATTGAATTTAATGCATTAGTTGGCAACTGTACATTTAAGAGTTTGTCAAAAATGTTTGTCATCATTTTGTGTACACCCTAAATTTCAACTATATTTGAAGAGTGCGGTTAAGAATTATAAAGTGGAAAAATGTAATTGACCATTGTAAATCAAATAAAACAATGTTAAAAGCATTTCATCAATTTTATGAAATAGCTTGCAAAGCGGTATGGCTAAAACCTCCAAAGTGAAGTAATAAACGAAGCATTGCGCTTATTGCAAGTAAAAGAGAAAAAAAGAAAAGTATTATTTGATGCCTTAGATAAAGGCTTTGAAGATTTAGAAGCAGGCAGACATACAACTTACACTCCTGAACTAATACATAAAATCGCTGATGAAGTTGCTGCAAAATACAAGTAACTGATGAAAGTTGAATTATCTGAATTAGCTAAAGGGTATAAATACATCCTATCTATTATACAATAGAAAAAAAGATTTTATTTTTGTTAATCGTATTTTGCAAGGGCAAATGAATTTTGAATTACATTTACAAAACAACTTAAATTTGGCAATTAAAATCGAAGCCAAAGTCATTTTACAAGAAATGTAGATGAGTTTGAATGAAATTTTAGAAGATTAACCATAAACATCAATTATTAAAAAATTTTGTAGACCTAAATAAAGTTTAAGTGGCCTATAACTTTACCTTACTACCATTTCCCTATTTATCAAGATCAATACTTTCAGCCTCAGTCAACAATTTTGAATGTATAATAAATCTTAAACCAAGCGGAATTTCGAGTGAAAAACTAGAGCCTCTGCCTTTAGTTATATCAACCGTTAAATGCGTGTGTTTCCAATATTTAAATTGGTCTTTATTCATATAAAAATTAACACCTTCAATGTTTCCCAATAGTATATCGCTTTCATCTAAATACATATCTCCCTCAGGAAAAATCATTGGTGAGGAACCATCACAACAACCGCCGCTTTGATGAAAAATAAGTGCTCCGTGTTTCTCTTTTAGTTGTTGTACAACCTTAGCCGCTGCATCTGTTATTTCAACTCTTTTCATCTTTCAATTTTTTAAAAAAAGCTGAATCACTTAGTGATCCAACTTTTAATATTACTGGTTCATCTGTTAAAAGAAACCTAATTTATTTTTATCATAAGAGATTAACATGTTTTTAGTTTGACGATAATGATTAAGCATCATCACATGGTTTTCTCTTCCAAAGCCAGATTTTTTATAGCCTCCAAATGGCGCATGTGCAGGATATGCGTGATAACAATTTACCCAAACACGACCCGCTTTAATTGCCCGAGGTATTTGATATAGTTGATGAGCATCTCTTGTCCAAACCCCAGCTCCAAGTCCATAAAGTGTATCATTTGCTATTTCAATAGCTTCTGCCTCATCTTTAAATTTTGTTACGCAAACTACTGGCCCAAAAATTTCTTCTTGAAACACTCTCATTTTATTATGCCCTTCTAAAATAGTTGGTTTTATATAAAAGCCGTTTGCTAAATCTCCTTCTAATTTGTTAGCATCGCCTCCAGTAAGTACTTTTGCACCTTCTTCTATTCCTATTTTAAAATACGATTTTATTTTTTCATATTGATCATTTGAGGCTTGAGCACCAACCATAGTATTTACATCATAAGGATCTCCCTGAACTATTGCATTCGTTCTTGCTACTACACGCTCCATAAATGCGTCATAAATATCTTCTTGCACTAATATTCTTGATGGACAAGTACAAACTTCGCCCTGATTAAAAGCAAACAAAACAGCGCCTTCAATTGCTTTATCTAAAAAAGCGTCATCCTCATCCATAACAGAATTAAAAAATACGTTAGGAGATTTGCCACCTAACTCCATAGTTACAGGATTTAGGTTTTTTGATGCGTATTGCATAATTAATTGCCCGGTAGTAGTTTCTCCCGTAAATGCCACTTTATCCAAACGACCGCTTGATGCTAAGGGTTTTCCTACTTCGGGCCCGAAACCGTGAAGAACATTCACAACGCCCGGAGGAAACACTTCCGCAATTTTCTCCATCAATAATGTTGCAGAAGAGGGGGTCTGTTCGGCTGGTTTTAATATTACACAGTTACCAGTTGCTAAAGCTGGTGGTAATTTCCAAGATAACATTAGTAGTGGAAAATTCCACGGAATAATTTGACCAACAACACCAAGAGGCTCTTTAATATTCATTGAAACTGTATGCTGGTCAATTTCTGATACGCTTCCTTCTTCGGCACGAATACATGCAGCAAAATAACGCCAATGATCAACAGATAAAGGAATATCTGCATTAAGAGTTTCTCTAATAGGTTTGCCATTATCACAAGTATCTACCAATGCAAATTCTTCTAAATTGGCTTCAATTATATCTGCAACTTTATTTAATAAGGCTGCTCTTTCTGCAGCAGGGGTATTTCCCCAGGCTTCTTTAGCGGCATTTGCAGCATCTAATGCAAGTTCAACATCTTCTTTTTGAGAACGAGGATATTTTGCAATAAGGCTGTTATCAATTGGGGAGGTATTATCAAAATAATCTCCGCCAACTGGTGCTACAAATTTTCCATTAATAAAATTTTCGTACTTTTCTTTAAATTTAGGTTTTGTATACGCCATACTTGTTTAATTGATTTATATGATTAATAATTTTTTTTAAGATATTTTTTACAAGAATAATTTTCTTCAATTCCGTTTTAATACCTTGATATCTCTAGTAAAATTTACCCTACTCTATTTCTAAAAGAAAATATCAGAACAGCATTGAAATGTTCAAGATAAAACAATTTTGTTATATTCAAAAAACGGTGTGCATAATTATTAAAATATTAAATTCAAAGTATAAGATTATAATTCGAATTAAACTTTTAGTGATAACAGAAACAGGTTTCTATTTTTGATTATAAATACAATTGAATACTGTTCTAAAAAAAAACCTCATTAGAAGTAAAGAGATTTTTTTGTAGTTGCTTTATAAAATAAGTATGTTGTAAGCTCTTGCAAAGCTAAGCATTTGATCTATCTTTTATTTTTTCTTGTTTTCTTTAATAGCCAGATTCTTTATTTTCAACAACTCGGCATCAAATATTTTTTGATAAGTACCATCTTTTAAACGCAGGTTTAACCATTGGTCAATATAAGCTTTAAAGGTATGATCTACTGTTAAAAGATAACCCATTTCAAAAAAATTGAAAGGTTTAGTTGGGTTAACGGCTTCTAACTCAGGGTGGATCTGCTCTTGCACCAAAGTTTCTATAGCATCGGTTACCATTACATCGGCTGTGCCATCAATAATTTTTTCAAAAATACTTAGGTTATCTTTGTTTTCTATAATTGTAGCATTTGGAAAATTGGTTTTGGCAAATATTTCATTGGTTCCTCCCGGGTTTACAATTACTTTAACTTTTGGTTGATTGATCGCTTCCAAAGTTTGATATTTACCAATATTTTCATCGCGGGTAATCGCCGCCTTACCACTTGACAATACCGGAATGCTAAACAACACCTTTTGCTGACGAGCTAAAGTTATGGTAATGCCACTCATAGCTATATCAAATTTATTGGCTTGCAAATCGTCAATTAAAGTTTTCCACGTGGTTGAAATTAATTGTAATTCTGCGTTTAGTGATGTTGCCAAATCTTTTGCCAATTCAATATCAACGCCTTTATATATATCGCTATTAAGGTTTGTTTGGTAAGAAAATGGAACAAAGTCACCAGTTGTGCCAACCCTTAAAACTTTGTTGGTCAATATTGTATTTAATACTGATAACCTTTCCGTTTCAACCGCTACCGGTTTTGTTTCTGCTACCTTTAATGAACTGCCACAACTAATGCTACTTAGGCAGAAAACTATTAAGCTTATTTTTAGTAAACTATTTATTTTTTGGTTTAAAAGGTATTGCATTGCTAAATCAATTTATATTTTTTTAAATATTTGTTAGTAAGATCGCTTTTTTAGTTAGATAGTAAAAAAAATTATTGCATTTAACCTTTGTACAATCCAAAAAATAATACGATATTTGCCGTTCTAATAAATCGAAAATAACAAGATGTCGAAAATATGTGATTTAACCGGTAAAAGACCAATTACAGGCAACAACGTTTCTAAGTCTAAAAGAAGAACAAAACGTAGGTTTTTACCAAACTTACAAACTAAAAAGTTCTTTGTGCCAGAAACAGGCCAATGGATTCGTTTAAAGTTATCTACATCGGCTATGCGTACTATTGATAAAAAAGGTATTTATCAGTATTTAAAAGAAATTGAAAAAAAAGAAGGTAAAAAATTCTTACAAAAATAAAGTGTAATGGCTAAGAAGAGTAAAGATGCACGTCAACAGATAATATTAGAATGCACCGAGCATAAAGAAAGTGGTATGCCAGGTACATCAAGATATGTAACGGAAAAAAATCGTAAAAACACGCCAGATAGAATTGAGTTAAGAAAGTTCAATCCTATCTTAAAAAAATATACGATTCATAAAGAAATTAAATAGTAACCAATGGGAAAAGTAAGTAAGAACTCAAGAACCGACAGGGGTTTAGCCGGTGGTGGTAAAGATCACGTTAAATTAGTTATTTCTGAAAAAAATGAGAAAGGCGGTTATGTTTTTAAAGAAATAATGGTACACAAAGATAAAGTTGATGAAGTATTAAAAGCTCAATCTCAGGGTTAATACTTTCATTATTAACATAATTTTAACCGGCTTCTTTTGCTTATGCATCAGAGGCCTTTTTTGTATTAAGTAACAATGCAAGGCAAAGAAATTTAAATGAGTGAACAAAAAAAATCGGCTGCCGAATTGTGGAAAGAACAATTTGGTATTACGGAAGAGCCCAAAACAGAAAACAAAAACACGCCTGAAACTTCTGAAAAAAATACCGCTGATGTAAGCATTGATGATACAACTACAGATGATGCAAGTATTGATAATGACAATACAGATGATGCAAGTATTGATAAAACTACTACAGATGATGCAAGTGCTGTTGATACAACCACTACTAATGATGATGCCGTTAATGCCTGGAAAGAACAGTTTGGTATAGTTGACGAGCCAAAACAAAGCGAAGCAGCACAAATTGAAGAAACTCAAGAAGATTTAAACAAAGGTTTAAGTAAAACCAAGCGAAATTTCTTTCAAAAAATAACGGCTGCAGTTGCAGGTAAAGCAACAGTTGATGAATCTGCTTTAGATGATATTGAAGAGGCCTTAATTTCTGCCGATGTTAGTTTAGATACCACCATAAAAATAATTGATCGGTTAGAAGCGCGTGTTGCCAAAGACAAATACTTAGGCAGCAACGAGTTAATGAGTATTTTAAAAGCAGAAATTGTTGATCTGCTTTCGGAAAATAATACACCTGATGATGTTGGTTATGTTTTACCCACAAGCACCCGCCCACACGTGGTAATGGTAGTTGGTGTAAATGGTGCTGGCAAAACTACTACTATTGGCAAGCTGGCGTATCATTTTAAACAACAAGGTGTAAAAGTGATTATTGGTGCTGCCGATACTTTTAGAGCCGCTGCGGTTGATCAAATTAATGTTTGGGCAGAACGCATTGGGGTAGATATTGTAAAGAAAAAAATGGGCAGCGATCCTTCTTCGGTAGTGTTTGATACTTTGGCTTCTGCTAAGGCAAAAAATGCTGATTTAGTACTAATTGATACCGCAGGCCGTTTGCACAACAAAAAAGGCTTAATGGAAGAGTTGGCCAAAATAAAACGGGTAATGAGCAAGCAAATACCCGATGCGCCACACGATGTTATGTTGGTGTTAGATGGTTCTACGGGGCAAAATGCGCTGGAACAGGCTAAAGCTTTTTCGGAGTTTACGCAAGTAAGTTCGATGGCAATTACTAAGTTAGATGGTACGGCTAAAGGTGGCGTTGTTATTGCTATTGCCGATCAACTAAAAATACCTATTAAATACATTGGTGTTGGTGAAAAAGCACAGCATTTGCAGGTGTTTAATAAGGCTAATTTTGTGAATACTTTGTTTGAGTAGGGTTTTATTTTTTTAAGATTTTACTAATGTAATGAACATCATTTTTTTCAATATCTGCAATAAATAACTGAGGTTGGTTGCTAAACTAATCTTGCCATTAAGCCCAACTCAAAAAAAGATTATCTTTGTAAATATTTTAAAGATGAACCAAATAGAAAAATATATCTCCATCAATCAAGAAGTGCGCTTCGGTAAGCCTTGTATTACAAAAACTAGAATAACCGTTGCTGATATTTTAGGTTGGTTAGCATCAGGGATGTCTTATGAAGAAATTATGCACGACTTTCCAGAAATTAAGTACGAACATATTTTAGCGGCATTGGCTTTTTCGGCCAAAAGAGAACAAGCCATAAAAACAGTAGTATATGCCAAAGCTGCTGATTGATGCCAACATTTCTTATCGGATAAAGAAAAAATTAAGTAGGTTTTATAAAGATGTTTTACACACAACAGATATAAACTTATCACAACCAGCAAAAGATGGAGAAATTTGGAATTGGGCGCAAGTTAACAACTACATAATTGTCACTTATGATACTGACTTTGAAAAATTGCTAAACCAAAATGGCTTTCCACCTAAGTTAATCCTTATTAAAATAGGCAATCAGCCCACTCACTTAATTGCTGAAATGCTAATAGTAGCATACGAAAAACTCATTAAATTTGAAGTTAGTTTATCCGAAGGACTGCTTGAGTTTATTTAATAAATTATATTAAATTGGTATAAAAACTGACCAATTATAAATAGTTCTGATGCTGCATCAACCTTAAAGCAAGAAGTTGTATCTTTAAACCTTGTGACAGAAAAAATATACATCGACGGATTTGCTGGTTTAAATAACTTCGAAATGGAGTTAAACCGCATTAATGTGCTCATTGGCCCGCAAGCTAGTGGGAAGAGTGTGGTGGCTAAGTTGGTTTATTTTTGTAGGTGGTTTCCGTCTTACTTTTTATCGCAAAATCAAAAATATGGCAGTACTGATATAGATAAAATTGCGCTAGATGAAGTGAAAAAGATTTTCTATTCAGATACTTTCAAAAAAGATTTTAGAATAGAATACGAAAATCAAGTTTTAGGTTATTCAATATCTTATACATCATACAGTTCAATACTTTTTCTTAGTGGTATAAAATGTAAACCCGTTGAAAAGTATACAGATATAAATAAGTTGATAAACGAAAAATTGGGCTTAAAATTAAATGAAATAGATAATTCAACGGAGAGTTTAGATACTTTACTTTTTTCAAAAACAAACCTCATTCCTGCATCACGAACATTATTAACCCAAGTAAGGCAAATTAGGCTTAAAGTTTTTGATGAAGGTATTCAATCTTCAATTGATCCTTTTTTATCAAGGTTTGTAGCCTCCTATCATCAAATCAGAGATATTTACGTAAATAACGAAAAAAGTTTGACTTCGGATAATGGAAATATTGTAAGCGATCTTATCAAAGAAATTTTGAATGCGGATGTAGAGTTTATCAATAACGAAGACTATTTAGTTTATAAAGATGGCAGAAGAAATGCTTTAACGCAAGCCTCTTCAGGTGAACAAGCATTGGTACCTGTTTTACTACAGTTAAAATACATCTATGAAGCTACTCGTAACGAAAGTATTTTTTTTGAAGAACCAGAGTTACATATATTTCCTAAGTTTCAAAAGTTGTTATTGCAATTATTAATAACAGTTTTTAATGATAGTGGTAATGATAGTAATCTTTTCATTACAACGCATAGTCCATATATTTTAACTTCTTTAAATAATTTATTACAGGCTGGAGAAATGGAAAAACATCTTAGTAAAGAAAAATTGAAAGCATTAGAGGAGTTAGTTCCAAAAGAATATAGAATTAATTCAAAAGATTTTAGTGCTTTTCAAATAATAAACGGTAAAGCAAAAAATATTGTTGATGACGAAACTGGTTTAATAGCAGAAAATATAATTGATGAAGTGAGTGATAAAGATTTCGATCTATTTAGTCAACTAATAGAATTAGATTATGGAGTGGAAAGCTGATTGCTGCAAGTTGAAAGACCAAAAAAATATTGTTGTAAAAAACAAAAAAGAAAACCCCAAAGAATACAAAGGGAAACTAAGATTTAATAACCCAAACAACTATCTATGCTATGATGTAAATGTTGCTTGTCAGTTAAGAAAGGAAAGAAACACAATGGGAAATTGCGATTCACTTTTGGTAGTTTTTAATACGAAAAATAAAGAGAAATTAAAAGACAATAATAGTACGTACACCCAACAAAAACATTTTATAGAATTTAAAGCTGGTGATCTTTCTGGTGCTTATGAGCAAATTATTTCTACAGTTAAAATTTTAGGTTTCAAAAACAAGTTAAACTTTGGCTATGTGGTCAGAAATCCGAAAAAGAAATTGTATGCTCAAGCTCAGGGTAACTTAAAAAAATACAGCAAAGCGCAGAAAAGCAAAATCCTTTTCAAAATTTTAAAATCAGACAACACCATAAATATCTAACAATATTAAAATTGGTTTATCTTTAAAGTTTATAATGCCAGAAAAAATATACATCGATGGCTTTGCCGGTTTAAACAACTTCGAAATGGAGTTGAATCGCATTAATGTGTTAATTGGCCCGCAAGCCAGTGGGAAGAGTGTGGTGGCTAAGTTGGTTTATTTTTTTAATGATGTGGTTTTAAACTTTACACAATTGTCAATGCGAGGCTTAGATCAGGAACTTCAAAGTTTCATTGAGCAAGAATTTAAAAACACTTTCAACCTAAATCTAATAAAAAATAATTTTACGATAAAGTATGAGCGCCATAACTTTAAAGCTACTATTTTACAAAAAGAAAAATTATTTATTAAGGCTGAAGGCGATGCACTATTTGATATGTTGGCTAACATAAAAAACCTAATTAAACCATTGCAGGCATTAAATCCAAATATAAATATTAATGAGTTTATTGAAAATAATCTTTTTAAAATGGGTGAGGCGATTGGTGCTGATATACATAATGCTAATTTCTTTATTCCCGCTTCCCGATCATTCACAAGTTTAATTAAAAATATCAAGTTATTAGTTGAGAATACTGATGTACCCGCAGCAATTGATCGTTTTTTACTAAAGTTTTCAGCTGTTTACCAACAACACCGCCAACATTTTAAAAAAGAAGGCAAAACCTTACTTTCAAAAGAAACCAACAGCTTTGATACTTTTACTAAAGCGCTAATTAATGCCAATGTGGAGTTTATCAACGATGAAGATTATTTAGTGTATGAAGATGAGAGAAGAGTGGCCTTAAGCAATGCATCTTCTGGCGAACAAGCACTCATTCCCGTGTTGGTCTATTTAAAAAAGCTGCATCTAAAAGGAAAATCACACTTAAAAACTTATTTATTTTTTGAAGAACCCGAGTTGCATATTTTCCCAAAATTCCAATTTACTTTAATTCAGTTGCTGATGTTTATTTACAATGAGTGTAATGTACGCTTATTTATTACCACACATAGTCCGTATGTTCTAAGCACATTTAACGATTTAATGCAAGCGGCAGAATTAGAAACAGCGTTTCAAAATGACCAAGGAAAATTAGAGCAGTTATATAAAATTGTTCCAAGTAATGAAATTGTTAAACCTGAAGACTTAAATGCTTATGAAATTGAAAACGGGAAAGCTACATTGTTAGCTCGTGAATACGGATTAATTAGTGAGAATATAATTGATAAGGTTTCTGATGAAGGCTCACTAAAATTTGGTGAATTGTTAGATATGCTGCCTGCCGATGCTTAAAGAAGAATGTAAAGAATATTTTACTAAGCCACTTATAGTGTTGAAGGAAAAAAGAAGTTCAATAAGGTTTTCTAATATGGATAATTCGGAGGTTACAAAAGTTTCCATTGATAAATGCCAACTAAAAGATGAAAAAGGCAATAAGTGTGATTATCTATTAGTAAAAAATGAAAGAGAAACTTTTGTTGAATTGAAAGGTTCAAATATTCGTAAAGCAATTAAACAGTTAGAAGAGTCGATTATTAAAGTCAGTCCGCAAGTTGTCACATCAGAAAAATCTGCTTTTGTTGTTTGTACTCGAAGTCCAATAAATGCTGCTGAAATTAGTGTTATGAGAAGAGATTTTAAAAGCAAGTTTAATGCATCGCTTATTGTAACGAAATCCAATAAAGAATTTGAATTAAAATAATTTAGTTTTTGAAAACAAAATCCACAACAACCGACTCAGTCAACGTAATAACTTTAGGCTGCTCCAAAAATTTGGTAGATTCCGAAAATTTAATTGGCCAACTAAAAGGCAACGACATTGAAGTGGCGCACGAAAGCAATGCTGACGCCAACATTGTGGTAGTGAATACTTGTGGCTTTATTGATATGGCAAAGCAAGAAAGTATTGATACTATATTAGATTATGCCGATGCCAAAACTAAGGGCGCCATTGAGAAATTATACGTAACGGGTTGCCTGTCGGAACGCTACAAAGAGGATCTGTCAAAAGAAATACCTGAAGTAAATGCTTGGTTCGGCACTATGGATTTACCTTTTTTATTAAAAGAGTTGGGTGCTGATTATAAACACCAACTAATTGGGGAACGCCAAGGTTTAACAACGCCACAGCATTATGCTTACCTTAAAATATCGGAGGGTTGTAACCGTACTTGCTCCTTTTGTGCCATACCTTTAATGAGAGGTAAACATATTTCCAGACCAATAGAAGATTTAGTATTTGAAGCTAAAAACTTAGTTAAGCAAGGCGTAAAAGAAATTATGCTAATTGCACAAGAGTTGACTTATTATGGTTTAGATATTTATAAAAAAAGAAGCTTGCCTGAATTACTAAATCAATTAGCAGCAGTTGAAGGTTTGGAATGGATACGCTTGCACTATGCATATCCGCATAAGTTTCCATTAGAAATTATTGAGGCCGTAAAGGCGCATCCTAATATTTGTAATTATTTAGATATGCCTTTGCAACACGCCAGCAATGCTGTTCTCCAAAATATGAAACGTCAAATTACCAGAGAAGATACAGAAAAGCTAATTGCCGACATCAGAAACATTTTACCAGAAATTGCCATTAGAACAACGATGTTGGTGGGTTTTCCAGGTGAAACAGAAAAAGATATTGAGGAACTAAAAGACTTTATTGAACAACAACGCTTTGAGCGTCTGGGCGTTTTCACCTATTCGCACGAAGAAGGAACTAGCGGCCACCAATTAAATGACGACCTGCCGGAAGAAGAAAAACAACAACGGGCTTCTGAAGTTATGGCGGTTCAACAAACTATTTCAGACGAACTGAACCAGGCTAAAATTGGCAAAACCTTTAAAGTACTAATTGATAGAAAGGAAGGCGACAACTATATTGGCAGAACAGAGTTTGACTCGCCAGAAGTTGACAACGAAGTAATTATAGATGCAAGAGAAAATTATTTAAGAGTAGGTGATTTTGCTCAAATTAAAATTACCGATGCCAGCGACTTTGATTTATATGGTTATTTAGCATAAAATATTTTTATTATTTTACGTGTATTATAAAATATTATATCCAGCCAAAACAGGGTAAAAAAGGATAGTTTTGGCTACTTAGTGTCTGGCAGAAAACACCAATACAAATTATAAGTCACTATATTCCAAATATATACACATTAATATTGAGTATAAATTTCTATCAATTTTATTGTATTTTACACTATTTATAGTTATATTTAAG
>Ga0209187_1001509_pt1 | contig 26464 bp, 21 predicted proteins | sample BantaG_FD_187430 | JGI IMG/M metagenome (GOLD analysis project Ga0209187, IMG submission 187430) | Marine algal microbial communities from Bantry Bay, Ireland - BantryBay_4 metaG (SPAdes) (version 2) | ecosystem: Host-associated > Algae > Red algae > Unclassified | place: Bantry Bay, Ireland...
GTCCCATTGAGTAGCCTTGACATAATAGCTCATGAGATTTTCCATGGAGTAACAGAAAGCACAGCTAACTTGATATACAATGGAGAATCAGGTGCTATAAATGAATCTATGAGTGACATATTCGGGGTAACTGTAGTGCAACATACAACTGGTGACTATACATGGGAAATTGGTGCTCAATTAAATACTGTCTTAAGGCGAATGAATGACCCCAAATCTCTAGAAATGCCTGCATTCTATGATGGAGAATTTTGGGTAGGTGGCGCTGACGTTCACTATAATAGTTCCATAGGTAATCTATGGTACTATTACTTGGTAGAAGGTGGATCAGGGGTTACAGAAAATGGAGATAAATTTAGCATCGAAGGAATCGGTTTTGAAAAAGCCGCTAATATAGCTTATAGAACGCTGAGCGAATACCTGGTAGAATCCTCTGATTATGAAGACTACTGCAACTTATCATTACAAGCTGCTCAGGATTTATATGGCGAATGCTCACCAGAAGTAGTTAGTGCATCCTCAGCTTGGTTTGCAGTCGGATTAGGTGAGATCATAAAAGGTACTGATATTAGCTTAAGCAAGTACGAAAATTTAGAGTCTGACTGTCTGTTAAATTCTGAAGAATCAATATCTATTGAGCTCGATTTCGACTCTTGTGGCGATTTGCTTACAGAAGGTACACAACTTTCACTCGCTTACTCTATCAATGGTGGCAATCCTATCACTGAGTTGTACACAGTACCTCAGACTATAAGTCCTAATGAGTCATTCATATATACATATAGTCAAACAGCCGACATGAGTAACGTGGGATTATATGATATTAGAACCTGGGTAGATTACTCTCCCGATGCTTACCCTATCAATGATACCCTTCATATAAAAGTAGAGAATAGAGTTTATCAAAATGAAGATATAAGATTGGTAGATATAATACATCCTAACCAGTCTACAGCATGCGGATTAACGTCCGTAGATCCTATCGTGCAAGTTCAATTTTTGGGATGTGACTCACTACCAAGCGGATCTACCATAAATATCAAAGCTACATTGGATAATTCAGTTTTAGAATCAGAATTTGTGCTTTCCAATAAGCTCGAGTATGAAGAAATAATTGAACTGACTCTATTAGGTGTGTTGCAAATAGACGACTATGGTGTACATCAGATAAGTGTCGAGGTATCCTATATGGATGATCCTAACCTAGCAAACAATATAATACAAAGAAACATAGAATTTTTTGAGTCAAAAGAACAACCGTTTATATATCCGTTTAACGATGAGAGTGAGTTATCATCACTGCACATTCGATTAGGCTCAGCAGTGGATCAGGATACATTGATAGACAGATTCGATGATAGTAGCGAGAGCCAGGCTCTTATGTTTACTGGAAGCGATGTCGTAGATCTTAGTACCAATGAGCTCTACATTGACTTGGTAGAAAGTGAAGAAGAAATCTGGTCAAAAAACTTATCTCATGAGACCCGTACTTGTATGTGCATTGATGCCACAGAATGGGAGAAGGCTTCCTTATCATTCGATCTATATATCCATCAGGTTGTAGGCCTCTGGAACGCACTCGGTATCAACAATCCGTGGGCAGCTAATATGAGGGTTCTAATTAATGGCACGCCAATCACGGAAACTTATTTTTACAATACTCAAAATCAGTTCGATAATCATATTGTTGACTTAACGGATTACGTGGGTACTTCTTTTGAAGTTTGTTTCCAGTCTAAGTCTCTCATTGGAAGAAACCTATATGGGCTTATCCTTAGTGGCGAAGATGCTCTTGGTGATCAAGTTATAATCGATAATATCAATGTCAGCAATGAGCTTTTAATATCCAGTAATAATGAAGAAAGTGACTACACAGGTATCGCGTACTACCCTAATCCGACTCACGACGAAATTAATGTGTCATTAACGAGTAATTACAATGAAGATATTTATTTCGAAGTGATCAACACATTAGGAGAAGTCGTAAAGCGATTTAAATATAGTGTGACAACAGGTGCGAATACAATAACATTACCATTAAATGAAATAAGTCAAGGAATATACATTCTAACGAGTCGATCTCTTAAGAATAAGATTCATACAGCTACTAAGGTAATTGTTCATTAACATACATTTATCAGCCGCTGAGTTCAAGCTGTAAGTGCAATCTGATTAATTAATTGACTCATTTTCTGATTTGGATTTATATATTCAAATAGATTTTTTGACTTTCTGAGATATAAAGTTGGTTTGGTTATATTTACTGTAGGCTGCATGATAGCAGTACTCCGCCAGTAGAATGAATTGATATGTCAAAAGATATACCCAGGCTCGCAAGATTGACAGCGATAATGACGCAGCTCCAATCGAAGAATTTAGTGACGGCTAGAGATATTGCTAAGAAGCATCATATAAGTATCAGAACGGTTTATCGCGATATCAGGGCCTTGGAAAAATCAGGGATACCGATTGTGACGAAAGATGGGAAAGGGTACTCCATCATGGAGGGTTATAAGTTGCCGCCTGTGATGTTTACCGAACAGGAGGCAAATGCTTTGATTACTGCAGAACAATTCGTCTCGCAAAATACGGACGGGTCGTTGGCTGCAGAATATAAAAGTGCGATTGAGAAAATAAAATCCGTTCTTAAATATACGCAAAGAGATAAGGCGGAACTGCTGAGCAAACGCATGCAGGTAAGAAGCAAGCCGAAAGAAAAATCGAGCGATTATCTGATACAATTACAAAGTGCTATTACGAATTATCAGCTGGTGGATTTGCACTATCGGTCTCTGCAGAATAAAGAGAGCCATCGGAAAATTGAGCCATTTTCGCTAATTCATACGCAAGACAATTGGATTTTGATTGCACACTGTCGAATGAGGAATGACTTTAGAGCTTTTAGATTGGATTGCATTCAGAAGATTTTAATTTTAAATGAACGCTTTGAGCCCCATAAAATAACGCTTCAAGAGTATTTTGAAGAAAAAAGAAAAATATGGGAAAGCACCCCTGACATACCTTTGACACAAGCCCCCCCTACCTTTGAATCGAATCAAAAAAATTGTAAAAATGAAAAAGGTAAAAATTGAACCATTCAAGGTAATCGGAATTGCAGTAAGCACAACAAATGAAAATGGACAGTCTGCACAAGACATAGGTCAGATGTGGGGTAAATTTATGGGCGAAGGCGTCTCTGGAAAAATACCCAACAAAGTAGATGAAAGTGTATTTTCCGTGTATACGAACTACGAGGGTGATCATACTCAGCCATATGACACTATATTGGGCTGTAAAGTAAGTTCGCTAGACGAAATTCCAGATGGGATGGTGGGCCATTCATTTGACGGTGGGACGTATGGTAAATTTGTTTCTAAAGGTGACTTGACGCAAGGGGTGGTTTTTGGTACTTGGTCAGAGATTCATCAACAAAAATTAAATCGTGTGTTCACAGCTGACTTTGAACTCTATGGGGAGAAAGCACAAAATCCAACGGATGCCGAAGTTGAAGTGTATGTCGGAATCAAAAATGAAATAGATGCCTAATTTAAAGATAAAAACAGATCCCACATTAGAAGCTAAAATTGCCAACTACCCTGACTTTGTTCGGGGTAAGTTGCAATTCTTGAGAGAACTGGTCATCGAAACTGCCAAAGAAATTCCAGAGATTGAAAACTTGGAAGAAACGCTAAAATGGGGTGAACCTAGTTTTCTGACTAAAGGCGGAAGCACCCTGCGGATGGATTGGAAGAAAAGGACGCCCGATCAATATCAAATGTATTTTAAGTGTACCAGTAGACTGGTCGAGACTTTTAAGATCGTCTATGGTGATTTTTTTAATTACGAAAAAAGTCGAGCCATTATATTTCAGTTGGATGATAAAGTTCCCGTCAAAGAATTGAAGCAATGTATCAGGGCTACCTTGACGTATCATAAGTTGAAGGATGATATTAGGTTGGGGATGTGAGATTTTAGAGGGGTGAATTTGGGGCCATGCCGATGCTTACCCGACGGGCTAGGCACAGAAATCGGCACCGCGCTATTCGCAGCACGGTCCTCAGCTCGCCCGACAAGGCTAGGCGCGGACTAGTCGCTATCGCGCCTACTGCTACTATCGCTTGTCCAAAAAGATTCAACCATATTTAGGGTATATTTATCTTGGCTATAAATACTACTTCTTAGGATTCTCGATCTAGTGGTTTCTAAATAAAATTTAATTTTGAATATATTTACAGAAGAGGAAGAGATAAAATAGCTTATAAACCAACCCGTGAAATGCAGAATAATCAAATAGTAAATACATTCCATAATATTGTACTTTAAAATCACCGTGTAGAAAATTCTAAAACCTTGAAATTAGACCCAATAATTGCTGTGAAAGATGTAGAGGTAAGTTCAGAATGGTATCAATCTGTTTTTGACTGCAAGAGCATGCATGGTGGTAGTGAATTCGATATATTGACAACTGAAAATAATGAAGTGTTTCTTTGTCTTCATAAATGGGGAGAGCACGATCATCCAAGCATGCAAAGTGCTGGAAATAGTAATGGTAATGGACTTATTCTTTATTTTAGAACAGAAAACTTAGACCGAATTAGAGAGAATCTTCGCAAGATGGATTACGATGTTGAAAAAGAAATAGAACTCAATCCTAATTCTCATAAGATGGAATTTTCATTGAGAGATCCCGATGGCTATTATATCACTATTGCGGAGTATCATACATATAAAGGATAGGCGAAACTGCATACAACTTAGATTTTAATATCCTAGACAATATAAATTGTGAATGAACATAAAACCATAAGAGACTATTACAAACCGATCCAACCACATCCATCGGGTATAGTACACTATCAAGAAAGACAACCAATAAAAGAAATTGAAAATATTGTCTATTTATTTATATGATTTGAATCCTTCAGGTAGAGCCTTCTAGATTGCAGAACGTTGTGTTGCCTTTCTCCCTCTAAAACTTATCAACATGCAAATTAATTGGCTGTCTTTTAAGGTTTAGATTTTTACTTTTTTTAAATTTTAGGAGAGACTCTTTATATAGAAATCCTTTTGATTATTATCGAGAATACATTTATGAGTATATTTACCATAAGTGTAAGCCTAAACTATATGCTAAGCGTTTAAAAGAAAAATGAAAATATCGAAAACAACTTTACCTAAAAACTCAATTTTAACTAGTACAAACTTCGAATACATTGATAGTTTTCAGGGCGATTATCTTGATGCTGAGAATCGAGTCAGTTCTGAAGATATAGGTAAGGCATTTTTTACTTCTGCTCCAAAATGGACAGCAAGACTATTTGAATTAAGAAACAGCATAGTTTCCATTTTTGGGTTTAAAACATCTGGAAAAACCAATAATAGAAAAGAACTACTTGAAAATTTTAATTGTGAGCCAGGTGAAAAATTGGGATTATTTGCCGTTTATCATAGAACTGAAAACGAAGTCATACTTGGAGAAGACGATAAGCACTTAAATTTTAGAATCTCTCTTTACAAAGAAGATGATGAAATCAGCAGTGACAGAAAAAAACTAACCATTTCAACCACTGTCAAATTCAACAATCGATTTGGTAAGCTTTATTTCTTACCTGTGAAGCCATTTCATAAGTTGATTGTGCCAAAAATGCTGCAAGGAATAATAAAACAAATCGAGAAAAGTAAGTATACGAACCGAAATTTTTGAGTTTGAATATTTTAGGTAGAACCTTCTAGTTTGTAGATTTTTATGTTGCCTTTCTCGCTCTTACTTTTTGCCCGCAAAAAGCTAACATGAATGAATGTTGCGCAGCAATCTTGATTCCGTGGGACCACGGAATCAAAATAACGAAATAACCGAGGCACTGTCTAAGTCAAAGATAGAATACAAATTATATGTATTTATCTAGAGATTAATTAAAGGCAAATGACCAAGAATTGTTAAATAGCAACTGAAAGCAGAGCCAGCAGGAATCATTAAATATCAAATCATATCTCTTCGTACCTCGGAGAGACAACGCTTATAAGTATCCGATAGCTTCCATGATTTGACGAGATAGTTTAAAATTAGATTTTAAAATTTCTATATTTATTGAAAATAAGATCAATGGATAATTCAAAGAAGTCGATTTTGAAAAACCCACAAAAAATAATTGCGATTGGTGTTACAATTATTAGCTTATGTGCCTTAATTGTTTCCGTACAGCAAACTCGGATTATGAGAGAAGAAGGCGAACTAATGCGTGAATATTCAAGGACATCAGTTTGGCCAAGAATTGAAATGGGTACCTATAAGACTCATAATCCGCAGGACAAGTCAATTGAGAAACATAATTACCGATGTGAAAGCAACATATAAGGGGAAGATTGTTAACAATTGGTGGGAGCTATTTAAGTATCAAGAAATACCAGACTCGATTGAAACGACTATTACAAATGCAAATTTCAATAATAGAATTATAAAAATTGGTGAGAAGATTGAAATACTAAATCTTAATGATAATCCGTCTTTAGCTGACGCATTTTTTAAACGGATTGAGGGTTTTGAAATAGAATTGTATTATGAATCCATATATAAAGAGAAATGGAAATATAGTGGTGAAAATACAGTGAAATTGGAAAACTTTAAAGGATTATCAGAAGAAGAACAATTCTATTAATTGCTGTAGATTAAATATAGAAAATATAACACAGAAGCTAATAGATGACTACCCAATCACTCCTTTGTTGTGACACCGCATATCAAGGCTGTTCCATTTAGGTACATTTACTGTAACCAGGTTAATAAAATTACAAAACCAAGGGGCATGGGACTATTCGACTTCTTCAGAAAAGATCAGGCGCTATTCTTAAAATTGGATATCCTTGTTTGATTGTAGACTCTCAAAATTTAGTGGTTAGCGCACTGTAAATGGCAAAAAAAGAGACTCCAAAATAAATTGAAATCTCTTTAATCTTTTACTTATTTACGTTTCAAATTAATGAAAGAGGCTTGAATAAGTCTGTGTAACACAAATATATCCCAATTTTGTGATAAATTCAATAATGAAATACATATTACGCCAAAAATATCTTTCTGAACCTAGAATAAACAGGTATTTACGGGCAACTAATGGGAATAAAGAGAGAGCAAAACGTCTTTACAATGCGAATATAAGACTTGCTCAATCTTTTCACCCTCTTCTAACCCAGTTTGAAGTTGTTCTCAGAAACAGTTTGAATAACCAACTATCAGTCTTTTTTTCAGATAATGAATGGATCATAAATCAGAAAATTGGTTTCATGAGCAATTCAAGCTTGAGATCGTCAAGGTATTTTTTGCGAAGGTCAGTTCAAAAAACAGAAGACAATTTAATCAATAAAAGAATAGCCGTTACAAGTGGAAAAATTATTTCAAATCAAACATTTGGATTTTGGATTGCATTCTTTTTATCTCATCACTATATGCTAATAGGTGGAGAACCTCTAAAAGTATTTAGTTACAAACCACCAACTGAGGATAGAGCAAGAGTCTATTCAAAACTTGACGATATCAGAAAATTTAGAAATAGAATAAATCATTGCGAACCAATTTGTTTTATTGGGAATACAATTGATTGCAATCGTATAATAGACATTAAGCAAAAACTGTATAACTTAATCGAATGGATTGAGCCAGACTTGATACCATTCTTTGACAATATCGATAATGTCAATAGTAAGATTACTAAAACTATGTCAATATAGGTGGTAGTTGTTTTTAAGATATATCCAATATAAAAGGTAAGATCAAACAACACAAAATTAATCCCATGAACACCTACTTCCTAATCGCTGCAATCTTATGTGTCATCCTTGGACTTGTCCACTCTATCCTTGGAGAGTATCTGATCTTCCGCGACAAGAGAAAGAAGGGAAGTATAGTCCCGACCATAGTCAAGACAGATTTGAAAGAACGCCATCTACGGATCATTTGGGCGACTTGGCATCTAGCCTCTTTCTTCGGTTGGTGTGTCGGAGCATTTTTGCTTAGACTAGCAGTAGATCAAGATAAGTTGGATGCAGAGTTTCTAGACATTGTGATCAACACTACAATCGCCACCATGTTTGCTTCTTCTGTATTGGTGCTGATCGGAACAAAAGGGAGACATCCTGGATGGGTGGTGCTATTGGGGATTGGGGTGTTTTTGATAGCTGGAAAATAAATAATTAAGAATATGAATCGTAATAAAGGTGTGATGACTATGCGAATAGGTTTTCAACCCAGTTTTACTGATCTTAGAGGATTGCACTGCATATTTGGTTACAAAGCACAGTTTGTAATAGCCAATAATGAGAAGATAAATATTAGAAAATAAAGGAGAGAGATGTTTATTCTATTCGTCAAGAACATGATAGAAAAACCAGCAAACGGTAGAGCCATAATAACCCAAGGCATAAATTCCTTGAATATTTCCGTTTCTTCAATTGAGGGGAAGTAAAAATTATTCAAAATCACAGCAACTATCAAATAGCTATCTTTGTACGCATTTTCAAACAATCCTCTATTATTTCTAACATGATGAATTATATAAAATTTACATTATTTGTTGTTGTAGCCATAATATTTGTATTTAGCTTATTCATACTTTTTTCAAATAGAAACACGCAAAGTGTAGTGACAACTATTGGGATTTATGTAAATTATATAGCTACAATTGTTGCGATAATAGCTGGAGTAATTACAGTAATTATACTACTTAATTCCCCAAATAATTACTTTTATACTTTTTTGATCATTTTAAGTATTGCTTTCTTAATTATACTCTTTGGGCAAATAAACGATTATAGCAAACAGCAAAAGATCAATCAATATCATACGTGGTATGACCAACTGGAAAATCAAAAAATTGACATTTGGAAAAATATACATAACCCAATAAAGGTGGAAGAACTTTTGAGTGAAATCAAAAAATCTGAACTGGACAATTTTAATCAATACAACATATTTAAAGCAAGCATCTATTTTACATTATCTGAAAATGATGAAAACTTTTATTCTAAATATGAGGCCTTTACCAAAGAGCATAATTTGAATAGATGCCATGTTATCAAAGAATTTTTAAAAGCCAATACACCAAATACTGAAGAAGATTATCTGCGAATTTTCAAGGCTTTACCAAGTCCACATGAAGGTTTAGATTATTGTATTCCGCCTAATCAAGACGGTATCCATAATGAAGACTTCTATTTTAATACGCTATATGCAAAGGGGTACAAACAGGCGGCGCTACAATCTTTACATCAAAAAATAAAACGACCAAGCAAATATATTGAGCAAATCAAAAAATTAGATGATTTAGATTATCGCTATAAAGCATTGGCAATTATTATTAAAAATACAGATTTTTCAAAATTCCGTTTACAAGATTTTTATAAATTAATCCTAGAACAGAAAAAAGAGAAACACTTTGACAGTTATACAAAGCTTTTCGCCAACACACTTTCCACCTTCAATTTTGAGAAAACAGAGTTTGTAAATCAAAAAGAAAATTTTGTGTTTATGCAATTGTATCAACTATTAGGAAAAGAACATCCATTCTTCAAAGCATTACCAGAAGAATATATTCAAAAACAGGTATCCTATCAAAAAGAAAATGAAGGAAAGCCATTTATAGAGTTTGTACAGTTTTTTTCGCAAGTTGTTAACTTAGAACATGCACATCCTATAGATGGGAGTGAATTTTATATAGAACACAAAAATAAGTTAATTTACAAAGGCGTATCTAATCAATACGGTTGTGTTTCTTTCAAAAGCTACCATTTAAAACCAACGGATACCATAGAAGTCCGTGTAGATAATTTTCATTACAAAAACCAAGTAGGTTGGCAACAATTACTACCAGCTTGGAATACTGAAGAGGGTGCAAAAGCACGATTTTATGCTATGGGACACCATCCCGAACACGGAAATATTTATCAAATATATGGTAACGGAAAAACAAATTTCACTGTAGAGATTGCTGAAAAAATAAGAAAGGACTTTGATTATTTTTATGATGTAAAATGGCAAGAATAAGCTTAATAGGGTTTTGTGTAAAATGTAAATTAAGTGGAATAGATTCGCATTTATAATTGAGATTATTAAAGATATTGAAAATAAATCATGATAGAAAAACCAGCAAACGGTAGAGCTATAATAACCCAAGGCATTAATTCCTTGAATATCTCCATTCCTGCAAAAAAGAATTGGTTTGCAATTACGGGCACCTCTATTAACTGCCTCTTGGATCGAAAGAAAGAGTGACTGTTGCGAAGCAATATTCGTAAAATGTAGAGATTATAGGGTGCTGAGAAACTACCAAACCATCTCAAAAAAGAGCTTTAAATGTTAATTATTATGCCAAAAACTACTTTTGGCATTCTATATGCATTATAATTCTTTATAATATGAATTTTATTAAAGCAAGAATAAATTATAATGCCAAAACTAACCCACCTTACTGAACAGTACAGTGCCAGCACCTTCTTATTTAAACCTAGAACTGTAAAGCATTTTTCGATTCTGCTATTTACGCTTCTTTTTTCTCTTCCCAGTTACTTGTTTTCTCAAGAGATAGTGGACGTCTTACAGGCTGGGGTAAATAGTAGCAGCAGAGAAAGTTTAATAGATTATACTTTAGATGCCCAGGGAAATTATTACTTCATGGCAAGAGCAAGAGGCAACCCTTTTACTATCATGGGGACTGAAATATTTATCCCCCCTAATACCGTTTTTAATGACTATGTAATTCTTGCGAAAGTGAGTCCCGAATTAGAGGTTGTTTGGCATCATGTTTACGATATATCAAGCAATGCTTTTATAGATGGCACTCCAGGTAAATTCACCATCGATGACGATGGCAATCTATACGTTTCAAACCACGCTATCCACTCTACCATAAAATTCGACCCAGAAGGCAATGAAATATTTAGTTTACCAATTGTTGGAAGGCGAATCAAAATTAATGATGCAAATGAATTGGAACTCTTAGCAGTAGTGGAACTTGATGATAATGTCTATGAAATGGAAATTACCAATAAGAATGGGGCAGTCTTTATTTTTGATTTAGATGGGAATTTAGCAACTCATTTTGTAATTGATGAATCTGGATGGGACAATGAAGTAATCTTTGGAAGTTATGATTTAGGCTATTTTGGTTTGAGAAGAACATCTGTAGTATCGGCTAACCAACATCCTGTTGAATTCATAATTTACGATAGGAATGGAGATCTGGTAAGAAATTCATTTTTAAGTTACACGAAGACGTTTCCTTTGCAGCTTGAATACGACGAAATAAATGGTAATTTTTATATTTTAGGATATTTTAGAGATATAGTACCATTTGGCAGTGATATTTTGATTGGGCTTTCTCCTTATAATAGTTTGAATATTATTCAACTTAATGAAAATTTGGAAGTGGAATCAAGACTGCAATTAGGAGAAACTACTTCTGCATCTATTTCTATTGGTGGGATTGGATTAACCGTTCAAAATGGAAGTGTTTATTTAAGTGGAAGAACAATCGATTTTTTGACACATTTCGGAGAATTGTTTCCAGTTTTTGAAGAAGAAGACAAGTTTTTCGTTGCAAAATTTGATCAAAAATTAAACTATAAGTGGCATAGAATTTTTGGAGAACCTCATTTTCAAAATTCATTTTATGGATCATATTTTCACAATGGCCATATTTATACAGCGGCTAACTCTAGTACTCCATTCTCCTATGAAAATGGAATATATGAACCACTAGGAAGCTATGATATCTTCTGGGCCGTCGTCAAGGATCAAGATAGTACGATGGCTTCAGCCTCAGGAAGAGTATTTTTTGATACGGATAAAAATGGAATCAACGATGATGTATTTGGGCTTTCCAATTCTAGAATGTCAACTACTCCGAATACGGCCATAAGCTATACCAATAATGATGGTTTTTATAGTACTGGATTATCAGAGGGTATTAATGAAATTGGTATTCATATAGATGACATACCTCCATTTTGGGAGTATTCAACAGATAGCGTATTATTAGTTGATGTAGGTCAAAATATACTTGAAGTAGATGGATTAGATATAGGGATTTTTCCAACACCAGGTATTAGAGATGTAGAACTGAGCATTTCTGGGATTACGCCTGTAAGGCCCGGGTTTGGCGTTAAATATAAACTCAATTATTTTAATAATATCAATGATACAATTTCAGGTGACATCACTTTCATTCAAAATACAAATCTAAATTTTATTGAATCAAGTGTTGCTCCTAATGATATAATAGGAGATACTTTAATATATAGCTACGAAAATTTGTCTCCAGGAGAAGCTCGTTCAATTATTATTACCGATAGTCTAAGTGCCGATATAAATCTTCTAGGAGATACTATTTTTACATTGGCTTCTATCAGTCCAATTTTGGGAGACACAATAAAAGAAAATAATAAAGATACTCTGTTTCAAATCATAACTGGATCTTACGACCCAAATGATATCCAAGTATTTCCAGCATGTGTAAATGATGAATTTGCAAATGAAGGCAATTATTTTGAATACAAAATTAGGTTTCAAAATTTAGGGACCGATACTGCATTCAATGTTTTAGTTATAGATGAGCTACCTGATTCTTTGGATATCAATACATTTAGATTTATCGACAGTAGCCATCCTGCCATGATCAGCTTTGTTAATGGAGAAGCTAAATTTTTCTTTGAAGATATTCAACTACCACATGCTGCCATTAATGAGATAGGGTCACACGGATTTATTCGATTTAAAATAAAACCATTTCGGAATATTGATGACATAGAGCAAATAATTAATCAAGCAGCAATTTACTTTGACTTTAATCCACCAATAATTACCAATGAAATAAACGCAAATATTTCTGACGTAATAGAAGGGGAACCGATTAGCTCTTGTGTGCCACAAATATCATTTAGCGGAAATCAAATTTGGGGAATATCTGGCGTGTATCTAGATACTCTACCTTCAAATGATGCATTTTGTCTACAGCCGATATTAGTAGATTTTACAAGAGTAGCGCCAGAGGTCCAAGTGGAGATTACAGATACTGGTTTGTTTTGTACTTTTTCGGATGTCACTTATCAATGGTATGATTGTGCTACTGGTGAAAACATTGAAGATGCAACATTACAGACTTTCCAGCCTTCAACAACTGGACAATATGCGGTTCATTTAGCTTTTGCGGATGGCTGTGAAGCAGAGTCAGATTGTGTTGATCTGACAAGTGAAGTTGGCAATGACCAAGATGGAGATGGATATTTTATTTGGTCAGATTGTGATGATAACAATCCAAATATCAATCCTGATCAAACCGAAGAGCCGTACAATGGGATCGACGATGATTGCAATACCTCAACTCTTGACGATGATCTAGACCAAGACGGATTTTTGTTGGCAGATGATTGTGATGACAATAACTCCAATATCAATCCTAATGCCGAAGATATTCCAAACAATGGAATAGATGAAGATTGTGATGGCGAGGACTTACTTTCGTCAACTCACCTAATAGGAAAATCAACCATAGACATCTATCCAAATCCAGCAACTGATATAATAATTATAGATATTAAAGGTCAATTAAATTTTAAGGCGAAACTGTATGACTTAAGTGGTCAATTAATCAGAACATTTAACAATACAAATATAACTGGATTAACTTCTATTCCATCAGGCATCTACCTTCTTGAAATAGAAGATCTTAGTTCAACTGAAAAAATATTTGAAAGAGTCGTAATTGGGAATTAGAATAATAGTAGATGACACCCTGCGACTCACGCTACATCGCAAAAACAAAAAACCAGTAGTATGATGATTGGCTGTGCCCCGTCTAAATATCCTCAAAATCCACCCAACCCCCTCATATTAGGAAATACAAAATATCCTTTAACTCGATTTTTCGTGTAGTATAACGATGAAAAAAATTAGAATATTTGTGATCATATACACTCAAGATTAATCTATTCCGATATTCTACTAGTAACCTTTTCCTACTATTTCTCCTCCTCACTACATTTTTTTTGGTTTAATACTTTGAGTCCTTAGCAATAGAAGGTTAAGTCTTACATCGATATTTTTTGCGTTCTACAAGGAATAAACAAACTTAACCTCATAGACGGATTATTACTAATAGCAGGAAAGCGATAAGAATCTAGGCGAAGTGATATGGCCGTCGTTGCGATAATACTTTGTCTTGAGGTTTGATGATTTGGGTTCGTGTATTAGTCAACGGAAATATTAATTTATAAACACAATAAATGCAATTGCAAATATCAGAAATCTGGTAGATTAAAATTGAGAAAAAATTACCAAATTCACAAGTTTGGCAAGCTCTCTAAAGAGGGCACAACACACCTCTCTCTACTCAAAGAGATAGTGTTTTGGCTTAACTAAAAAGGCATTTGAATATTTATTTAATTATTACTTTGTATTTATCTTCAAAAAATTGATTGATAATATACTTATCACTTTCGGCAAGTAGAAATTCGGATTCTGATTTAGTTAATTCACACACACCAAAATTTCGAATGTAATTACCGTTAAGAGAATAGTAATTAGAAGAATATGGTTTACTAGTTGTCTTGATGTAATACCAAAACACACTTGATTCCATCAGTTTTTTAAGTTTCTTCATTTCTGCCTTAGAACTTCCTACTACAGCTAGACCATTATAGAAAAGTAAATCTTCATCAGAATTAATTATAAAACTAGGGGTTCTGTCTGAATATTTAGGAAAGAACATTTTATTCTTTATTTTTTCTAAAGACTGATTTCTACCAAATGCAAACCAGTTTTCATAATTTCCGTTTCCTTTATCCCTTTGATCTAACACTTTCCGTTTGTATTGAAAATATTTATATGCTTCTGGGTATTTGTCCTTAACTAATTCTTCTAGAAGAAGTTTTGGCCTAATCTGTTGGTCATAGGGGAAAATAACTTTTTCTTTCAGCTTGCTTAAATTGACTTTACGACTTAGTTTATTTGAGTTAACTATATCTTTACAAATTCCTTTTTCAATTTTATACAAACTGCCATTTAGCATATAAAAATACTTTTCATCTTCATCAACTGGTCTGAAAATATAAATCTCATTTTTAAGTGTCGCTATCCCGTGTCTTGTTTGGTATAGTTCACCAAATGGAGTTCCAGTAGATTCAATCTTTGAGATAGATTTATTATCTTTCAAATTCCACCCCTTTTTTGAATCTAGGATGCTATAATTTATCTTCTTAAAAGATTGCTTATTCTTTAATTTTTGACTTTTCACCGCAGTATATGAAATGAATTTTTGTGATTTCTTATCAATAAAACATATACAGGTATAAGTGCTTTTTGATTTAAAAACTTGTTCTGAACCAAAATCGATTATACTAATGGCATATTCCTTTTTTTGAAAATAATCCCTCAAAGCTCTTCCGTTCAAACTCTTGAAGAAAGAATTCATTGTGATAAAGCCAAGAACCCCATTAAAAGCTAAATTTTCAAGAGCAATTTGGAAAAATGGAATGTAAAGGTCAGAATTTCCTGATTTGCAAACTTCCAAATTCTTTAATTTCTTTTTAGTCTCCTTGTCTAAGTTCCTCGCACAAACGTAAGGTGGGTTTCCTAAAATAATATCAAAACCATTAAAAGTATCAATATTTGCTAACCAGTTGAAATCAAGTGAATCACCTTGAAATAAATTAAAGTCGAAAATTTCTTCATCTTCTCCAGCTTTTAATGCCAATACCGAGAGTAAAAGCTTAGTTCTAATAATTGAATATTCTTGAATGTCAATACCAAATATGTTGTGTTTAAAAATTTCTGAGTAAGATTTACCTGTTTTTATTTTTAATTCAATTGATGCATTGAATAAAAAGCCTCCACAGCCACAAGCGATATCTGATATCTTAATTGAATCATCTACTTTGTTTAGCTTCCCTAAGGTTTTTTCAACAATATATTCTCTGATATTGACTGGAGTATAAATCGCCCCATTAACTACTCTATCCGCAGGGGAAATAACAAACTCAAAAAGTTCAATTAACTCCTCAAATTTAAACTGAACTGTCTCGTCTTTTATGACAGATATAAATTCAATTAATTTAACGTATTCGTCTGTATTGTCTTTTTGAATTAAATATGATAATAATATTTCATTTTTATTTGGAGTTAGTCTATTTATTTCAAGAAATGCAGAAATTATAAGTCTATCAACATCCTTTGGGGTCGTTGAGCAATTAAGGCTTAAATATTTGAATGCGTTTTTCATATTAAATAAGGGCAATTTAAATTTGGATCCCATTCGATTGGATTCTTTAACCAGTAGCTTTCTAGTGAATTAAAATAGGGTCTCCAAATTTTTTGTTGATAGTTTTTGCATAAGTTTACAAACTGCCTGTTTTCAATAAGTTTTAAGTAAGTTTCAGGAGAAAAATTAGATAAAATCGTACTTACACCAAGAATTAATTCCATAGGTAAATGCATCATTCTAGGTACATCTAATTGCAAAGTATCACCATGATCAAATTCGTCTTTTGGTTTCACTTTACTATTTTGGATATATTGTAAATGGTATAAGGGATGTATTTCATTTGTTTTCCCTCCATTATGCCTATCAATGTGAAATCCTAAATAATGGAGTTTTCCTGTTTTAGAATTTGTACCTCTAATAAGGCTTCTAAAGTTGAGAGAAGAAAAAGGGTCGTTTAGTTTTTCCCATTCACTTATTTTAGATTCAACATCTAACTCTATTATAATTTCAACATTTGTAAACCCAGAAGGGCTAATATGCTTTAAAGCTGACTGGTCTACTTTGAATCTAATATCAGATATAGAATAACCCCAAAAATCACTATGTAGGTAGTTTTTAAAATTGACAGAACCAGAAGAAATAGAAAGATTGTTTATGATTGAAAGGAAATCAGTAACATCCTTCTTTCTTTTTGATATAAATGCTTTATTATTCATACCCTTTAAATTCCCATTTCTTCTTTAGTAAACTTAATTCTTTCCATCTCAGAAAGATGCGGCTTCAGCCCTCTATCTACAAATCCTTCTCTCTCAAGAATTGCATAAAGAGATATAACTTTATTTTCTTGCCAATGCTTTAAATCAGCTGTTGTATGAATTTTAAATGCTTCCAATGGGTCAATCGGAACTTTAAATCCTTCACAAATTGACCAGAATTCAGAACTGTTACAGAATTTTAATGGAGTAGCTGAAACAAGCGTATCTAAACCTGTTTTATTCTTTAATATCTCTACTCTTTTCTCTGCATTTAAAAAAGCGAGTTTCTCGCCCGAAATAGAATTAAACCAAGTAACTAAACCATTTGCCCACCATCTATTCCAACCATCACTAAATAAACCCTTATACTTAATTTCATCCAATATTGTTTGAGAAAGTTTATCCCAATCTTTACTTGGAGTTAGTTTTAAATCAACGCCCAATCGAGCCGCAAGAATCTTTTCATTTATAAGAGGATTAGTCTGATGAAAAAAATTCTTAATGACGAAATGGGTGAAATCATAATTAACTGAGAAATTAGAAATCTTCTCTATAATTCTCTCATCAATAGTTTCAAGTTTTTCAATTGCGATAATCTCATATAATTCCCTTTGCTTACTTTGTAGCCAGCTGTAACCCTCAGCAAGAGATTTTAGTTTGGTAGATATCTTTATCCAATTTGGTGCTGAATTGGATTTGCTCAATTTATAATCAAACAAGTCGTGACTAGTTCTATCAGCATTATAAGTCTGCTTAATTTTTTCCTCGGTAGAACATAAAACTATAGGAAAAGACTTGATGTCACCACGAGCAGAAATTGAACGCAGTTCTGAGGTAATTGCAGTTGCATTAAATTCGGTCCTATCTTCTCCCGATCCATCTAATCTCAAGTCAATAATTAATCCATCAAACTCATCATTGTGACAAGCTCTTATAAGTTCTTTCTTTAAATTTCCAAAATCACGAAAATTGGACAAATTAAATCTCTCAACTTCGGTGATTTTAGTATCATTAAATCCGTTCAATGTTGAAACTTCAGAATCTCCATTTTCGTCATCAATGTATAAATATTTTGAGTTACTCATCTTCACCTTTATTTTTAGGAATTTCTATTCTTATTGTCGTATTAAAACCTTTTTCTGATTTTGTTACATACACTTCGCCACCGTAGAATTCAACAATATCTTTAACTATTTTTAATCCGAGACCAGTGCCTACAAGACTTTCAACATCATTTCCTGAGTGGTTGGCAGCAGAAGTAGTTGTAAAGAATGCATTAAAAATTAAATCTTCATTTTCTATTGGGATTCCATCACCGTTGTCAGAAAAGTCGAGATAAACATTTTTTTCATTCTTACCACATTTAATGAAAATTTGACCATCAATATTTTTTCTAAAAATTGCTTTTTTAGAATTAGTATATAGATTAAATAATATAGAAGCCCATTCCGATGGGTGCATTGGTGTTGTGAATAAATCATATCCATCAAATTCAGGTTTTTTCAATGTAATGTTGGCTCTCTTCAAATTACTTTCAATAACTACATTGAAGTCCTTAACAACATCTCTTAATTCAATAGATTGAAGTTCCCGAATTACATTACGGGAAATAGCTTTGTCAAAATATGAAGTATATGAAGTAAACGATTTAATATTAGTTCCCAATAGTTCAACCCTTTCATAAACTCCTTTAATGTCCCTCACTGCTTTTTTTAGAAAGCTAATTTCAGCGTCAAACCCTGGAAGGAATCTATGCACTTCATGAATAAATTCACCAATTACTAATCCCAATCCTGCAAGAATTCTAAGCATATTATTTTCATCTATCAATACTTGTTTCTCTACTTTCTCTTTTTCAATAGCTACAAATGCATTGTTTAATATAGTGTTAAATTCTTGAATAGAATTTTCTAATGTTTTTTCAGAAATATTAGATTTTAGATCGGTTGAATTAATTAAATCTTTCAAAGTACTTATTGCAGTTTCAATAATTTCTATTGGGCTTTTTTCCTTTGGTTTGAAATTTTTCTGAGACGCTTTCGCTTTTCTGCCTCTTAATTCTGAGACTTTGAGTACGGCACTAATGATTGACCGGTAAACGAAAGCAACCAACTCTTTGAATGCATCATTTTCAATAATACCTTCTCTACTTGACGTCTCTTCAAATACTCCTTTTTCATCTTGAAGTTCAACAAAGCCAAAAAAGTTTCTATTAGGATGTGGACCTAAGACTATACTTCTATTGTTCGATTTATCTAATCCTAACCAATCATCATTGTTCTCCCCATAAGGTAATACTCTAAATCCATTTCTATAAAGCTTAATACCGCCTTTTTGATACCCCACCTCCTTAATAAAATGAAAGGATTTAGATGAATCAAATAAAGATGAATCAAGTATGAAATAATATGCCTTAAAATGAAGACCTTTTATCAAATTAAATGGTGCAGTTGTGTCATCTCTCTCCTTATTGCTATTACCAATTAGATAAACTTCTTGCGAAAAATTAAGTTTTTTACTTTTTATTGCCCAACATCCTTGACCATCTTCTAAAACATAACCTTCTATTTCAGCTAAAGCGTGTTTAAATATTGCTTCGTCTTCATCTATTATTGAAATTAATTCTTGATTGGTTTGTCTGAAATAAAAGCTTTTAAATCCTGGGTCAATTGATGATTCTGCTTCATTCTTTCTCTTTGTTGATAATGGAAATGGCTGCATTAGTTCAGAAGTATATCTAAACCCTCTCTTAATCATTGCATCTGACCAACCATCTCTCAGATTTTCAATTATTAAAGTCGTTCCTTCTTTTTTTGTCTTCTCGATTATTTCTATAACATTTGAAATACTTATTAAATCTTTATCTGTCTCAAAATCATCCCAGTCAATTGATACTTTTATCGAATAATCCTTTTTGGATGTATGTGTCAAAATAGTGAGTCTGCTTCCAAGTCGTTGCGTTGCAAAACGACCAATACCCTTTCTTCCTGCCCTAGTTCGATTATATTTATCTGAAATTGGGTTATGAATCTTATCAGAAGAAGACAATCGCATAAAGCCATTAATCAGTTGGTCCTTCGTCATTCCTGTTCCATTGTCTTCAATGGTAAGAGTTCCTCCAAGATTCCAAGCATTTTCAAAAATGAGGTTGACTTCTGTTGCATCTGCATCAAATGCATTTTTCACAAGTTCAGAGACAGCTGTTTCATGTTTCCCAACTAGTTCTTTTCCAAGTCTGTTTATTATTCCCGCATCAACAGAGAACCTAACTTGGCTATCATCAAGCTTTGCTATTTCATTAGATATGGCTAAGATTATATTATTATCAGAGATATCCTTCTGAATTTCTTCTGAAAGCCGATTTTTAAGATCTATTATTTTAATTGCTGTATCCATTGTGCTACTTCTGCTCATTGTTAATCAAGTCAGTAATTTGAACATTTAGCAAGTCCGCAATTGCAGCTAGTGTATGTAATCTCGGTTGCACATCATTTGTACACCATCTCGAAATTGTCGCTTCGTTCTTGCAGAGCTGTTTGGCTAGCCACTTACTACTCAAGTTCTTTTCAACAAGAACTACTTTAATTCTATTTATTGCTTTCCGACTCATCTAAATTGCATTCTGTGCAAAGATATTGATATTATTTGAAATGTTTTTGATTTAGTTTTCAGATTTAGAACAAAAGTAATTGTACTGCTATGTGTATGCCTTTAGCTGCAATTCTTTAAAATTTACTACAGCACCTACATTTTGTATTTCATATTTATTGTCATTGAAAGCCATATTGCCGATAATGTAATTTTGAAAGTGAGGCCTTACTCAAATATATGAAAATACAAACATCAGATATAAAAGTATTATATTGAAACTGTGAAGCAAATTAAAATATATGTAAAGGAGTAGAATTCCTTTTAGACGTGGACAAGTTCTTAGCATCTGAAGATTTAGTTTAACAAAACAGTAAACACACGCCATGCACATTGATCATTTTCCACAAAAGCTAAACAATAGCCTATAAATGATCTTAGAGCATTTCAGCAACCTAAAATCCATCATTATGCCGAAATTAATCCGACAGCTAAGAAAGTGCAAAACGGAAAGTGTCGCTAAACGCGCCACCAACGTTTGCACAAAGCGTTAACTTTTCTATCACCCCCCCCTCCGGACAAGCGATCGAAAGGGAGGATGCGATAGCAGACTGTCCAAAGGACGGAAGCGAAGCGTACCCCAATAGAGCGCGGTGCCGATCCTTATCGGCATGGCCCCAAACCCATCCAAACCTTCCCCCGCTACCGAATACTCCCCCTAGCTCTCCTATGTCGAATATCCGCACCAAGATCCCAGGCTGCGGTCAAGCCAAAGCGTTGGCCTTGCCACTGTCTTGCATAGGAATTGGTAAAGGTAGGTAGAGTCGCTCCACCACGATATACGGCCAGCTCAAACAAGTTTCGGACGTTGAGAGATAGTTGTAGTCGGTCATTCAAAAATTGACGACTGAGACCCGCATTTATACCATAATAAGGATCTCGGAAGGATTGCAAATAACGCTGTCCGCCATAATAAAAAAAGGTGCCCTGCATTCGAATGTCTAGAGGCAGCTTTCCTCTGACTCCGAATTCGCTGCTGAAAGTTTGGAAGGAGTTGCCAAAATCAACACCTCATAGAAACCCGTTTGCCTGAACTCCGCAGCGCGTGCTTCCCCCGTAAACTGCCAGCCTTTGAAAGGTTCGTACGTCACGATGAGGCCCGCTTGTAGGATGCGCTCTTGTTCCAGATTGATCGGAAAATAAGTCACCAGTCCATTGCTATCTTGCAAGACTTGCGTGTCGTAGTAGCCATCTATATAATCTGCACTCACATAAGGAGAGACCGTCAACTTCTCGCTATTGAAGAGAAACTTGAGCTCGACCTGATCTCTAAAACTTGTATCTAGATCTGGATTTCCAAATTGCAATTCATTTGGATTTTCTATCCCACCAAAAGGATTCAGTTACGAGAACCGGGGACGCTGTATCCGTTTGCTGTAGCCCAAACTAGCGGTCAACTTTTCTGAAAATTGATAAGTAAGCGTAGCCGATGGGAATACCCAAATATAGGATTTGGCAATGTCCTCCGTATCCGCTTTGGTATCTTCGACTCTAATATTGGTGCATTCACTTCTCAGCCCTATTTGGATGCCCGCCTTCTTTCGAAAAATCCACACCCCACAATTTTCCAGCATATTCTCTACATTTGCGCTAAAAAATAGTACATGAAGTTAGACGATTTCTCGTATGAATTACCTGAATCGCGAATCGCAAAACATCCGCCTACAGAACGGGGTAACTCCAAACTGTTGGTGTACCGAACGGGGGATATACAGCATCATCAATTTAGGTCCATTGCGGATCAGATACCTACTGGGTCGACCTTGGTCTTTAATAATACGAAGGTGATTCCTGCTAGAATTATTTTTCATAAAGAGACAGGTGGTCGGGTAGAGATCTTCTTACTAGAGCCCCTCGCCCCTTCTCGTGCGCATGAGCAGGTGATGGCAAGTCAAACGTCTTGCACTTGGAAGTGTATGATCGGCAATGCGAAGCGATGGAGATATGATCATCCGCTCGTCAATGAATCCTTTAATCTCAAAGCGACTCGTACGGGTGACGATGAGGTCACCTTTACCTGGGAGGGCATGACCTTTAGTGAGCTGCTGACGGAGATTGGAAAGACGCCGCTCCCGCCTTACCTCCTACGGGACGTCGTGCCTGAGGACAGAGCACGCTACCAAACGGTATACTCTAAAATGGACGGCGCGGTGGCTGCTCCTACGGCTGGCTTACACTTCACCGATGACATCCTAGCGGGTCTGGAGGCCAAAGGGATACATACTCAATATGTGACGCTGCATGTGTCCGCGGGGACCTTTCAGCCGATCCGAACGGGGGACATCTATACGCATCCCATGCACAATGAGCAGATTTGGATAGACAGGGATACGATCGAATCTTTACTCGCAGCCTCCAATACCATCGCGGTGGGCACCACCTCTTTGCGTACCCTAGAAAGTCTCTACTGGTTTGGTGTGCGGCTGCATCATGGTATGCCCGACTTCCATATCCGACAGTCGGATCCGTCAGAGTTGGAGCCGATAGATAAGCAGTCTGCTTTGCAACATGTACTGCGCTATATGGATGCGCATCAGCTGGATCGTCTAGGTGGTCAGACGGAAATATTTATTTATCCAGGGTACACCTTCAGAATGTGTGATGCGCTGATCACTAATTTTCATATGCCTGGCTCTACTCTTATTCTTTTGGTGGCTGCTTTTGTTGGGGCGGATTGGCGGCGGATTTATCGGGAGGCCTTGGATAATGAGTATCGGTTTTTGAGTTATGGGGATAGCTCTTTTTTAGTTAAAAATTAAAAATGCTGTGCTGGCTTGTTCGAGAAAGGGAATTAAAAGTTAGTTGAGAGTTGAAAATTAGTTGATAGTTGATAGTTGATAGCGGGAAAAAAATGGTTGAAAAATTAAAAGTTCTGAGCTCGTGTTTAAGAAAGTTGAAAGTTAAAAATGCATTTTTGAATTTGATATTATGAGAGTAATTGGTTTTTAAATCTTTTGCAAATAGGGCTCCATTTTACTATTTCACATATCTTAAATGGTGTAGCAAATCAAAAAAATCCACACCCAAAGGCAAAATTTATAATTGTAGAATTAAATTCGACCTTGGAACCTGCCCGTCTACGCTGTCGCTAGACGGTCAGACGGGGATTTAGCTTACGTTAAGAAAGTCCGTCAGCAGCCGTAACTGATCAAGCTACAAACTGATCAGGCATAAAAAAATGTCTGGATAGGGGAAGCTGTAAACTGAAACACAATGCATCAAAGCGAATTTTACGGATGTAGGGCTTTTAGCTTTCGTAAGCGTTAAGAATCCTGTCCGACTAGTCATCCAGGCGGGCTTCCACGCTCAAGAGCTTTTGTTTCTTTTTGCGGGAAAAAGAAAAGAGTAAGAAAGGCAATATAAAAATCTACAATCTAGAAGACCCTGCACGAAGGATTTAGGTTATGCAAATATTTATAATCCTTTATGTTACTAGTATTCCTCTTCTCTCTAACTCTAAGACATTAATTTCCACTACCAATCTAGATTTTCATTTAGGCTATTCTAGCCTCGGCAGCTGCCTCGGTTCCCTCATTATTTTGATCCTAGATCAAAATTACTGCGTACCATTCAGTCTTGTTACTTTCGACGGGAAAAAAGTAAGAGTGAGAAAAGCAAAATAAAAATCTATAATCAGGAAGACCCTACACGAAGGATTTTAAATATTGTTTGAAGGTCTTACCATAAAAGATCGCAACACAACAAGTTAAATGAATAGACAACAAAATCAGTTTAATGTAATTTATAATTCACTACATTTGAACATAAAAATAACCAAACATCATGAATAAATATTTAATCCTACTTCTATCCCTAACCCTCCTCACTTCAGCCTGCCAAAAAATGGGAAGAGAAACGCCAGAGGCCGTCACAAAATCTTTCCAAGCCAAATACCCAGGAGAAAATGATCCAGATTGGCGCATAGATAGAAACGGAAATTACGAAGCACATTTTAAGAAAAGTGGAATCCACTACCGTGCAGACTTCAGCCCAGCAGGAACTTGGATCGAAACAGAAAATTCAGTCAAGAAAAAAGAACTCCCAGAAGCCATCACAAAATTGCTCAAAGATAAATATGATGATCACAAAATCGTAGAACTAGAGTTTGTCACCCACCACCAAAAAGGAGAATTCTACGATTTAGAATTGAAGCCAAAAGGGGAGGATAAGTTTGATCTGATGGTGAAGGCGAATGGACAGGTGATTGGGAGGGATTAAACCAAAAAGTTTACATCATTTGAAATCTAGTATAAAAAATTGAGCTATATAATTTGGGATCTTATTTCCCCACAGGTTTGTTCTACTATACCAGAGGGCTAGGATGTATTTTGCCTAATAATAGATTTACTCTTGGCGCTATATTTTACCTCAGGGTTTATCCCAAGAAAAATAATATGATATGAAATTCTATACTTCTATACCAACCAGCTTAGCACCATATTATCATGCCGAATTGGATAGATACCAAACTGAATACACTAGCGGTAATTTGAAAGCCGCGTGGAATCATCTTGAGCGAGCGCATATCATAGGACAAAGATATCCAATCGCTCACACCATAGTGCATTGGAGGATGCTACAATTCGGAATCAAGATAAAAAGTGGGAAAGAAATCCTCGGACAGATCCCGCGCCTAATTTTTGGAGGAGTAAAATCATTTGTAGGAAAGATTCCAGTTGGAAACCCTGGAGGAGCGAATGTCCCCCTTTGAAACCATTCCCGATTGAAAAGGATTTGCAAGATGTTTTTGTGAAGGCGGGAATTAATTTAACACATTGAGAATACCGTTTTCACAATCATTTTCTTTTACCTATACTTTCATTTAGAATTAATCCTGAAGTAGACAAAAAGAATTCCAATAAAGAATTAGTGAAAATAATTTAGATGAAATAGAATACCCACCTGTCCTCATAGATGGACAATTATACCTATTCAGCCTTTTGTCTCAACCCATACCATACCAACAATCCCATCGGCAAAAATAATACCCATTGAGGCGCAAACGCCCAGCGAACAATACTTGCGCCGATGAAGACCGCAGCAAAAAGAAGATTGAGCCAAGCAATAAATCGCATGGCATCATTGCGATTGGCTGTCGGTTGTAATCCATGACGAATTAGCCAGAAAGCCATTATCATCAACGCCACCGTGACCATGTGCCAAACGCCCAACAAAACAACCTTATCCGTTGGATCAAGCGCGCTGGCAAGCAGAGGAACAACATGATCAATCTGTCCTCCTGTAAGATGCAATATCGTAGTTAAAGCCATCATGACTCCAGCAACGAGTAAAGGAATATTCTTTTTCATATTTCAGTAATTTTTATCTGCTTTTTTGTAGGTATGTTAGCATCTCGCAACATGCATAATGCATGCGGAAGCATTATTATGGTCATTCCTGAAAAAGGAATCATATAAGCACCTATCAATACAATGATTAAATATGCAATTATAAATTGGCGAGGCACATATCCGATATGTTGGATGAACTGATTCAAAAGCAAACCAAACGGAATCAATGCAAGACCGAAATAGACAAACCAAAACGCAGCGAAATCAGCAGATTGAATCGTTCCGCCTAACAATGGGAAGTCACTCAGTCCATTATTAATATTGAAGAAGAATGAGTATCTGAACTCAAATAATGGGCACCTCTAATTACTACATTCTTGTTCGATCAGAAAATTAAAAATTTTCTTAAGCGAATCAATTGACTTTAGGGTACCTCTATTAACCTCTGAATTGAGATAAAATCAAATTTAATATTGATAGACAAGGCTAGACTGAGGGAATTTAGCCTTTGCTAAATGACTGAGGG
>Ga0209187_1001510_pt1 | contig 26461 bp, 19 predicted proteins | sample BantaG_FD_187430 | JGI IMG/M metagenome (GOLD analysis project Ga0209187, IMG submission 187430) | Marine algal microbial communities from Bantry Bay, Ireland - BantryBay_4 metaG (SPAdes) (version 2) | ecosystem: Host-associated > Algae > Red algae > Unclassified | place: Bantry Bay, Ireland...
TTAGATGATCGGGTAGCTGATCTTGTATCTTTCTATACGTCGAACCTGCATGCAGACCATAATGACGTACCCGTTGAAAATAGCGGGGTACTTGGTGTCGTAATATGCAAGTTGATATTCTATTAATCTAATTCCTTTAAATATACTACCCCATCTTTCATAACAAAAACTATATTTTTTATTGCATCAGTAAAATTATTAATCAAATCTCCTTTTATAGCAATAATATCAGCCTTTGCGTTTGGACGAAGTACTCCAATTCTTTTTTCTTTATTCATAACTAAAGCTGACAAATACGTAGCTGATTGGATTATATCTAATGGTTTCATTCCTGCTTCAAAATATGCTTGAAACATGTCTTGAGAAGAAGTTCCACGAGGTACTTTGATGTTGGTATAATTGTCTGAGCCTGCAACAATAGTAACTCCTGCATCTATAGCCCTTGTCAATCTTTCTTTCATCCGTTCTAAATAGCCGTCAACCCATAATGGTAGTTCTTTAGTATTTGATGCAAGCTGAGTATATGTTTTCATATAGCTTAGACTATTTTCAGTAGGTACAAGAAAAATATTTTTCTCAACCATTAAACTTAAAGTTGAATCTGCCAAGTTGAATCCATGTTCGATACCATCTACTCCTGCTTGTACCGCCTCCCAAGCAGATTGGTTTGTAATAGAGTGTGCCGTTACTTTTAGTCCATAAGAATGAGCTATTTTAACTATGGCACTCATCTCTTCAATTGTCATTCGAGTGTTGTTCGGAATATTATCTGAGCATATTTTTATTAGATCGACGTTTTGATTCAGGTGTTGACGAACAGCATTTTTTGCATCTGCAACATCTTTTATTACTCGATACTCTAAGCTAACTAAGTTTTGGTGTTGATGTGAAACACCATATATTTGACCACCGGAAGAAGACATAATAGGTCCTGAAGCAAAAATACGTGGCCCTACAATAGTACCTTCATTGATTGCATCACGTAGTGCAACATCTAAAAAAAGTCCCGAATTTCCTAAATCTTTAATCGTCGTAATTCCGACATCTAGATAAGATTTAGCTCTTTTAGCTCCTCGCAAAACTCTTAATGCATCACTTTCCATTGTAAGTGTATGCATGCTACATTCTGCAAAGTCTTCGCTTGGCTCCTGAGTGAAAATAACATGTGTATGTGCATCTATCAATCCTGGAAGAATAGTGTATTCTCTTAAGTCTAGAATTTCACTATTCGGAGTTATGATATTTTCTCCCCCAATATTCTGGATTTTATTTCCAGCAACATGTATGACTTTGTTTTTCAATAAAATATTTTGTTCACTATCATATAATAAACCTGCCATTATAAACACATCCTCCTTTTGTTGACCAAATAAATTAGCATCAAAAAGGATGAAAATAGAGATAACCAAGAATATAATATGCTTCATATTTGAAAAAATTTTAGGCTTTATTTCAATCAACTTCTTGAACTTATTTATATACTATTTTTGCGAATGTTTTTCTTTTTTTAACTTGCCAATAACGGTCGGGCTAGGCGGAGCAAGCCTGTACGTCCTAGCCATTGTTCGCTTTTCGTCTTTTTCTCTTTGATTATAGTTTGCCATTTCAGCCCAAGCGAAGTCGCTCAGTTTTTCCTTTAGTACTTCTTTTACAGAACCAGTTATTTCATCACTCATTTTTCTTTTCAATATTTCTCATAGTAACCCACATCGATATTATTAAGAAAAAGGGAACTAATAGACCCACGAAATTCTTTGTCAGACTTTGTCCTAAATCATCAAAATCTAATGATAGGATTTCGAATCCAAGTAGTATTATAGAAACTCCAATAATTATTATCGGGATTATTTTTTTATTCATATTTAATTGCTTTTTTTCTATTAATTTGTTTTTTCTTCTTCTTGATGAAAGCCAACGTTGTGGATCGGCGCTGTGTCATTTAACAGGCACCGACCCGTCCAACAAATCTAGATTTGGTGGTAAGCGAGGTGCCTGATATCGATCGTCACTCTGAGGTACGAAGATTTATGATCTGATATCTAATGTTACAGACAGGATTTCTTTATTCATACATAGAAATAAAAGTTTTCACCTCATCAAAAAAGATGTCTCTTTCAAATTCCCAAAGGCTATGTCCACTTGATTGAAGAATGACAAGAAATTTATCTTCAATTGGTGTGCCTAAGAAATCTATACCATTTTGTCCCAAATCAACTGGGACGATTGGGTCTTCGCCACCGTAGATTAATAAGCTAGGAATAATAATGCGGGACATTCCTGGGTTTTGATTGCCATTTACTAACATATCCTGAACTTTATCGAGGTGATGTTGACTAAAATCTGTGCCGACAGGAGAGCTAGCATTATATAGCCATGAGGGTTGTTCAAAAGTGCTCTTTCCACTATTTAGGACGGCAGCTACCTCAAACGCAATTCCATTAATTGTTAGTAGTTCTTCAAAATTGCTTATCTCTGGTGTATTGTATAGTGTATTGAGATTTTCATCCCACTCCTCTCTATTATTTAACTCTGATATATTTTGTTCAATATAATTAATTGAAAAGGATCTTGACGCCAACCAATTTAATGGATTATTATGAGCTCCTGCTAATTCAATCCACCCTTTGAAATTAGATTGGTTATTGTCTTTATTTAGGAATGCAGTTCCTAAATAACCTCCATAACTGTGTCCCATCAAAAATATGCTTTCGGCTTGTGAATATTTTTCTTGAATTAACTGGAGCAATACTTCAACATCTTCAACAAATTGATCTTCGTTCAAATTAACATTTTGATGTCCATGAGAATATCCAGCTCCTCTTTGATCAAAAAACACCATTGCATAATCATCATATAAGGGTTCAAATTCCCCGTTTACGGCATGTTCGATAGCAGTATCGAAAGGCCCTCCATGAAGAAAAATTATAAATGTATTTGCATCTGCATTTCCCCTTACCCAGACCGGTAGATCAGCCCCCTTGTGACGAAGATAAAATTCGTCGCTTATTTGTCCAATTTCATTGATATCATTATAACAAGAACTCATTAATAATGAACACAAAATAATTAGCCCGCCTCCAAGTAAATTTTTCATTTTAGTTTTCTTTTTTACTCAATGTATAAATTATCCCAAAAGACACATTCGAAACTGTAATAGCTCCCGGTGTTTTTGCATATCTTGCACCCAATCGTAAATGATAAGAAAGCATCCTACCTTTTTTGGATAAAACTGATTTAGATATACCCAGACCTGCCTTCCAACTTTGGTATATATTTCCTTTGAAATTACTTTTTTCAAAATCTCCTTGTGCATTTTGCTCATATATTTCACCTGCAAGAATTCCTGCAAGTATTCCAAATCCACCATATATTTCAAAATTTATCCGTTGTGAGGACTGATATTGTAGACTCAATTCTCCCATCAATCCAATGCCAGTATGATTATTCTTTTGAACATAAAAATCCACTACTGGTGATAATTGTGCAACAAATTTATTTTGTTTTTCCTCACTAATTATATGATTAATAATGGGATATTGATAAGCAATTTCAACTCCTGGAAAAACTAAATTATATCCTTGCATATGTAATCTTAGGGAAGAATTTTTCTGTGCTTTTCCAGAAAGAGAAAAAAGAAAAATTAATAGTATGGTCAAAAATATTTTATTCATGTTTTTTTCTTGTCTGTAACGGATAATGATATGTCGTCGTCTCCGATGAAGGAGGATATGCGACCATATCTAATGTTAGCGGCTGGCTTTATTTTCTATCTCTAAGTATTCTTTGTAGCTTTTTAAGAGTTCCTCTTCACTATCAAGTACATTCAGCAAATGCATTATTATTCTTCTTTTAACCTTTGATTCAGTTGATTCAAAATCATTAAATAAAGAGCCCATCATTAAATCTAATTTTTTACCCATGACTACTTTTGACTCCTCTATATCTGTTAGTTTAGAAATTACATCAAAGTCTACTAATTCCATTTTTGAATTTAGAAATGATTTCCATGATGTGTTTCTTACTGTAGGTACTTGAAGTCCTTTCGTTTTTGCAAATATTTCTGTCAAAGATATTTCATCGTTGTCAATATAAAATTCTATCGTATCTATCATTGCATACTGCTTTGGCAAGATACTATTAAACTCTTCTATATTATGCTTCATTTCTTTCTCAATAGATCCTAAAACTTTATTCAGAAATCGCTCGTTTTCTATATTTTGTTTCCAATCATTAATAAATAGAGCAATCAAGATACCCAATATTACAGGTATCATATCTATCATTATTTTTTTTACTCCTTTCATTTTAAGTCGATTTTTTTGCTTGCCGCTAACGGTTTTGTAGCCGCAGGCCGAAGCGTTTAGCGAGGCCTGACGGCTACACAATGTTCCCTTTTCGCCTTCTTTTTCTTTTTTATTTTAATTCCAAAATTTACTTGGCTTAATAAAGAATACAGTATCAATAAAATAGAGCAGACCATTACGAGTTAATACGTTTTCATCGTGCAAGTCTTCTATAATTAGTCCAAGATTAACATTTTCATAATCGTTTCGTCTCTTGTTCTCGAACCCGTTAGCAATCATAAAATCTTTGACCGTTTTTAAGTCAGTCATGCTGTCTGCTTTGATATAAGGTTGTTGCACTACAGCATAAAACGTATTATCTGAAAGGTAGAAACCCAATAAGCGATAAGCTGTATCAGCAAAAAAATAGTTATGCAAAAGCAGGTTGTAAAAATAATCTTCCCACGAAGCGTAGTAAATAGCATCGTTCAATTTTACAACATACTTTTCTTCTGAAATATAAACTTTTTGCTCCGCACCACTTGCTATAAAATTTTCTTCTGGAATATTTTCTAAGACTAGATTATTGGATTTGGCAAATGCAATTAATCCCTTTGTTTCTTGTGCTTTGTTTTCGTGTTTTTCTTCAGCCATTGGACTTGTGCTCTTGCCTCTTCTAAGGTGACTGGCAACTGTTTGGATAACTGCATCATAGCTTGCGCCGCTCTTTCCCGAAATGAGATTTTGTAATTCATTTTTTATCTGTTTTAAATTCATTTTTTGATACCAAAAAGAAAATTTTTCAATTCATCGATATTTATAGACAAGATACTAATTTTCAACTCTTTTTTTAGGTCGTTTTTCTTTTCTTTGGTGAAAGGGAACACCTCAATATCCACACCTTTTTAGTATCTATTGTGACTATATCAGTTATGTACCCAACAAATTACCACTTTTCATCATCACATCCAAAGGATTTTTCACTACACTATTGTCTACTTTCTGTAAATGCGTATAAATCTCTGTCGTTTTAGAAGAAGCATGACCCAATAAACCTTGAATATAACGTAGGTTGGTCCCTTGCTGAAGAAGGTGAGTGGCAAAAGAATGTCGCAAGGTATGGACAGTGGCCCAGGGATTGACATTGGCATCTTTTACGGCTTTTCTAAAAATGCTTTGTACGCTAGAGGCACTATACTTTCCTCCTGTTTGTCCTTCAAATAACCAGTAGGAAGGTTTGTACTTCTTATAGTAATGCCTTAACAGGAGTAATAACTGGTTAGACAAAATGGTACGCCGGTCTTTTTTGCCTTTTGCTCCTTTTATAAACAGGTACCCATCCGCCGAGCGAACATCTTCAATTCGTAGGTTGAGGACTTCTCCCAGTCGTAGTCCTCCGGAATAAATCGCACATAAGATGGCCTTGTGTTTGATATTTTTAGGCTGTTTCAAAATGGTTTGTACTTCTCCCATGCTTAAAACACCAGGAAGGGTTTGGGATTTCTTGGGCCTTTGTATATCATAAAACGCTCGGGGCTGCCCGAGAACCTGTTCATAATAAAACTTTACAGCATTGATAATTGTGTTTTGCTTGGCTTCCGAAATCTTATATTTTACGATCCATTTGGCAACATAACGCTCTATTTCTGCTTTTGTAATATCCAGTAGGTTTCTAGACTCAAAATACTTGAAAAAATAAATCAGGGCGCCACGATATGATTTCCAGGTGTTGTCACTGTAACCTTTCAATATAATCTTTTCCTGAACCCTGGCCAGTTCATCCCTCATGGACTCCGATACTTCTACCTTGGGAATGGTACTTTTTTTAACTGGATGCTGCTCTTCGTAAGCATTTCCAAATAACTGTTTCAACAGAACTAAATTCTCCTTTGTATTTACCACACTCCAGAGCTTTTGCTGAGGGTGATAGAACCATCCTGGAATGGCCTTGATCCGTTCCCTCCAATTCCTGGCCTCAAGAGGTAGATAAAACTTCATTCGACGTGCATTGGGAAACGTCTTGTATATTATTGCTTTCATTTCACAAAAGTAATTTTTTTAATTATTGATAATCAATGGATTATGATATTAGCCGATTATAACCGATATTAACGGTTACTATCGGTTAATATCAGTTATAGTCGTTTAAGGAAATAAAATGGGAGGAGGATCACTAGAAAAAAAGCATCTTTACAAAATCATTTCTATATAATTTCGGTATGAAAAAAACTTGCAAAATCTGTAAAAAAGAATTCAAAGGAAGGTCTGATAAAATCTTCTGTTCGATAGGATGTAAAAATGAATACAATACCCGCCTGAAAAAAGCAACTCAAAACGCCACTAAAAAAATAGATAATCTCCTTCATCGTAATAGGTCTATACTTCTTGAGATTATGGGAAAACACAAAACACAGATTAAAATAGATCGTATGATACTGGATAAAAAGAAATTTATACCATCCTTACCCCAACCCCCGCAACTGACCCGCCGCCATCTCCGCCGTAATATCCCGTTGTGGATTACCAAACATTTCATAGCCTACCATAAATTTCTTGACCGTAGCAGAGCGCAGCAACGGAGGATAAAATGCCATGTGAAAATGCCATTCGGAGTGGGATTTCCCATCTGTGGGACTTTGATGAATCCCCGAGGAATATGGAAAGGAAGTATCAAAAAGTCGGTCAAACCGTTGAGTGAGATCTTTCAGGGTTCTCGCAAAATCGCGCTTTTCTGCAACGTCCATTTGGCCAATGTGCTGAAAATGTCGGCGGGGAATAATCATCGCCTCGTAGGGCCAGACCGCCCAGAAGGGTACCAGAGCCACAAAGTGTTTATTCTCGATGATGATACGTTCCTTTTCTGCTAATTCCTGTTTCAGATAATCATCGAGCAAGCTTCGTTGATGGGTTTTCCAATATTTTAATTGTTGCTTTGATTTTTTTACCACTTCCTGTGGAATAGAACTTTGGGCCCAGATTTGTCCGTGTGGATGCGGATTGCTGCAGCCCATAACTGCTCCCTTATTTTCAAATATTTGGACATGATTAATTTTTGGTTTTGCGCCCAGTTCCAGGTATTCTTTTTGCCACATGTCAACGACTTTTTCAATCGCTGATTGTTCCATATCAGGTAAGGTCAACGAATGGTCTGGTGAAAAACAAAGCACCCGGCAAATCCCGTTTTCGCCTTTTGCCCGCAGTAATCCATTTTTAAAATTGCCATTACTGGTCGACGGCAGTAGCGCTCCAAAGTCGTTGTCAAACGCAAAAGTATTTTCATACTTCGGAGTCCGTACTCCACTGGCTCGCTCATTGCCCGGGCACAAATAGCAGTTGGGATCGTAAGCGGATTGAGGATCAGTAGAGGTTTTTTCTTCTTTTCCTTGCCAGGGACGCTTGGTCCGATGCGGGGAGACCAAAACCCATTCGCCGGACAAAATATTAAATCTTCGATGCGGATCTTCTGAGAAATTGAGTGCCATGTTTATTATATTTTATGCTGAAATAATCCCGGCCCCATCTTCAATATTTACAAAGTAGGGCGTTAGTTCTAAGTCATATTGCTGCTGATACTGTCGGGTGGCGAAATCTATAAATTTAGTTGCGGATGCCTTTTTAATCAGATTAATGGTGCAACCACCAAATCCACCACCCATCATCCGTCCTCCGGCGATATAGGGTTTATTCATTGTCAACTGAATTAGGAAATCCAGTTCGGGACAACTCACCCTGTAATTTTTCTGCAGGCTGAAATGAGACTGATACATTAGTTCTCCAAGCAAGTCCAGGTTATTTTCTGATAAGGCTTTTGCCGCTTTCAGTACCCGGGTATTTTCGGTGATAATGTGATGGCAACGCTTGTAAATATTGGTCGTCATCTTTTCTCTGCAAGTCTCCATATCTAGCAACGTGGCATCGCGTAAACTTTGAATTTTTGAATCGTGGGTCTGTAGTATCGAAACACCCTGCTCGCATTCTTCTCTGCGAGCGTTATACTCGGAAGAGGCCAGCGTATGAGAAACATTGGTATTTAATAATACCAGCTGGTAGTCTCCCAAATCGAAAGGGTAGTACTCGAATTCCAGCGAGCGGCAATCCAGCAACATCACCCGATCCTTCTTTCCCATCACGCTGGCAAATTGATCCATGATCCCGCACTTGATCCCGACAAAATTATGCTCCGCCATCTGACAGGCTTTGATAATTTGCCAGTCGTCCAATTCCAGACTGAATAATTCGTTCAGTCCATAGGCCAGACTGCACTCTAGCGCTGCCGATGAACTCATCCCGCTACCGATGGGTACATCACCTTCAAATTCTCCTTCGAAGCCTTCAATCCCTTTTCTTAATTTTTGCAACTCACTCACCACCCCCATTACGTAATTTTGCCACCCACCAGAAATAGGATGAAAATTCCTTAAATCAAAAGTGAATGTTTCTTTAATATTCCTGGCCGTCAGGGTAACCAGTTGGCCTGTACTTTTCCTTAATTTGAAAACAGATTTCTTATCAATTGCTGCTGGTAACACAAATCCATTGTTATAGTCGGTATGTTCTCCAATGATATTAATTCGACCTGGAGATTGAGAAACCGTAAAATTTTCACTCATATTGTTTTTAATAATTAACTAGCTATAATGATATATTAGAATGAGAAGGCATAATAATTTTTTTTGGCTGGAATCATGGTAACTATAATTGTGGTCTTATAACTGTTCACCTAATTCCCGCGCATTCTTGATCCCAAAATAGAACATCCAACAAGTTCTAATGCCATTTTTAGTCATTGAAATTAAAATTAAGCGTGGTCAATAAGGTGTTTTACGCTAATTGTTCATTTTTTGTCTAGTTACTGACTCTTTCATTTTAGACGCTTTAGGTTTTCAATTTATTAAATTGCCCTTCTTTTTGATCAACTAAATTATTTAAAATGCTGGCAAGTTCTTACGAAGGCAATCATACCTTCTCAGTGGCGGAAACTCCCATTCAATTACCTTCCGAAGGGGAGGTGCAAATCAAGGTCGCCTACTGTGGCGTTTGTGGAACAGATGTTCATATCTACCATGGTATGATGGACAAACGGGTTAATAAACCAATAACTATTGGTCACGAAATGTCAGGGGTCATCCAGGCTGTTGGAAAAGGAGTTTCAGGTTTTGAAGTCGGGGAAAAAGTGGTGGTCCGACCACTGGATGACCGCGAAGAGCAGCCTTCCGATAAAGGTTATAGTCATATCTGTAAGAAGCTAAAATTCATCGGTATCGATAGTCCCGGTGCGATGCAGCAATTCTGGAATGTACCCGCTTTTACTTTGCATAAATTAGCACCAGAGACGGATTTGAAACTCGCAGCCCTGGTAGAACCACTAGCGGTGGCCTGTCATGATGTTCGCCTATCGGAATTGAAAGCTGAAGAGGTAGCTGTAGTTTTAGGAGGTGGCCCGATAGGAATGCTGGTTGCCATGGTGGCCAAAAGCAAAGGAGCACGGGTAATATTATCAGAAGTCAATCCTGTCAGAATAAAATTAGCCAAAAGTCTCGGTTTTGAAACCGTCAATCCAACCAAAATTAATGTGACGGAATACCTCGAAAAGGAAACCGCAGGACGGATGGCGGATGTAGTTTTTGAAGTGGCCGGGGTACAACCCACCGTTGACTTGATGACGGACATTGCCGGTATTCGTGGTCGGATTGTAATGGTCGCAATTCACGGGCAGGCTAAGCCGGTCAATCTGTTCCAGTTTTTCTGGAAAGAACTGAAATTAATCGGGGCCAGGGTTTATGAAAAAGAAGATTACGAGGCGGCAATTGATCTAATTACCAAAAATGAATTACCATTCGAATCGATGATTACCAAGGTAGAACCCTTGACAAATATCCAAGCAGTTTTTGAAAATATCGATAAGAATCCGGATGGTATGAAAGTATTACTGGACTGTCAACTATAAAACTAAAAATAATTAAAAAAAAATACTTAAATGAGTGTACTAGACAAATTTAACTTATCGGGCAAAACTGCGCTCGTAACGGGTTGTAAAAGAGGAATCGGAAAAGCAATGGCCATCGCTTTGGCAGAAGCTGGCGCGGACATTATTGGCGTTTCGGCTACTCTTAAAAAAAGGGGTAGTGATGTGGAAAAAGAAGTGAAAGCTACTGGCCGAAACTTTAAAGCATACCGCTGTGATTTTAGCAATCGAAAAAAATTATATGAGTTTATCAAGGAACTAAAAAAGGACAATCCAGTCATTGATATTCTAATTAACAATGCAGGAACTATTTTACGAACACCAGCCGCGGAGCATCCGGATAAAATGTATGACAAAGTAGTGGAAGTAAATCAAAACGCCCAGTTTATTTTGACACGTGAATTAGGAAAAGAAATGATCGCCAGAGGTAGTGGAAAAATAGTTTTTACTGCTTCCTTACTGACTTTTCAAGGTGGAATTACAGTGCCTGGTTATGCGGCTAGTAAAGGTGCCATCGGACAGCTAACAATGGCTTTTGCCAACGAATGGGCTAGCCAGGGTGTCAACGTAAATGCAATTGCTCCCGGTTATATAAGTACGGATAATACAGAAGCACTGAGAAGTAATAAAGAGCGATCCAAGTCAATTTTATCGCGTATTCCTGCCAATCGTTGGGGCGATCCCGAAGATTTTGGTGGTCCCGTTGTTTTTCTTTGCTCGGATGCAGCTGCATACATGCACGGAAGTATCATGTTAGTAGACGGTGGCTGGATGGGCCGATAGTTCATCCGTATAGGGAGTGTCCTCCAAAGTGTGTCAGCGCGGAAGCCTTCCTTTAGGAATACAAGGCGAGCAGAGCTAAATGACACACTTAGTCGTACAGTCGCTCAGTACATCAAAATATACTTTCCATTTTTTAATTCTAAAAATTATTTTAAAATGCCTCAACCTAAAGAATACGAATTATTTATCAACGGCGAATGGGTGAAAACCAGTTCTGGAGAAGTAGATGCCGTAACCAGTCCATCCACCGAAGAAGTGGTAGGACATATTCAGCAGTGCTCCATCGAAGAAGCAGAAATGGCACTCAAAGCCGCTGATGCTGCCCAAAAGGAATGGCGTAAATTACCCGCTCGAACCAGAGGAGAATATCTCTATAAATTTGCCGCCGAAATAAAAGCGAACTCGGAAAAGTTAGCCAAATTACTGGTAATGGAGCAAGGGAAATTACTGAAAGTAGCCAGATTTGAAGTAGCTGCAGCCGCCTCTTTTATGGAATACGCCGCCGAAGGTGCTCGCCGGATCGAGGGAGACATCATGCCTTCTGATAATCCAAACGAGCAAATCTGGATTCAAAAAGTACCCCGTGGCGTAGTGGTAGCCATTACTGCCTGGAATTTTCCTTTGGCACTGGCGGGTCGTAAAATTGGTCCCGCACTGGTCGCTGGAAATACCGTAATAGTTAAACCCACTTCTGAAACACCGTTAGCCACCCTTGAACTGGGAAATATTGCTCAGAAAATTGGTTTGCCAAAAGGAGTACTGAATATTATAACAGGTAACGGTCGAAAGATTGGAAATGTACTGGTGGCCAGTCCTATTACCAAAATGGTAACCATGACTGGATCAACTCCGGTTGGTCAGCAAATTGCCAGAACTGCTGCTGAGAATTTGACGCACGTTCAATTAGAATTGGGTGGAAAAGCACCTTTTATCGTTTTCCCGGATGCGGACATGGATGAAGCCGTAGATGCAGCTTTGCATTCTCGGTTTGATAATTGTGGACAGGTTTGTACTTGCAACGAACGGATGTATATACAGGAGGATATCTATGATGTTTTTATGGAGAAGTTTATCGCTAAAGTGAAAGCATTGAAAGTGGGAGATCCAATGTTGGAAGATACGGATATGGGACCTAAAGTCAATAAGAGTGAAGTGGAGCACATGGAAAAGTTAGTAGCGCAAAGTGTCCAGGAAGGAGCCACTATTGCTACGGGAGGAAAACGTCCTGTCGGCGCGGGTTTTGAGAAAGGACACTGGTTTGAACCGACGGTGTTGACGAACGTTACACAAGATATGACCATCGTCCACGAAGAATCTTTTGGCCCGATTTTACCGGTATTAAAATTCAAAACTTTTGAAGAAGTGATCGGCTACGCCAATGATTGTGAGTACGGATTAGCCGCCATGGTTTTTACCAATGATATGAATACAATTATGCGCTGTAACGATGAATTAGAGTACGGCGAAATTTATGTCAACAGAGGTCATGGTGAACAGCACCAGGGTTTTCACAATGGTTATAAATTATCAGGAAGTGGGGGAGAAGATGGAAAATATGGTTTTGAGCAATATTTAGAAAAGAAAACTTTTTATGTGAGATATAATCCTCATTCCTAAGGAATGAGGTATTATTAACTCATTCTTAAATCTAAGTACTTGTCTAAATTTACTAATGCTACTAATGCGTCGGGAACTAGGATGGCTCAACTTATTTTTAATTTTTCACTAAACGTATCACTATTAATATATGAGCACCACAATCAAAAGCATTAAAACTCAACTTTTTCAAGTACCATTACCCGAAGTATTATCAGATGCCAAGCACGGTGATCATTTCTTTTTTGAGTTGGTGACTGCCACGATTACCCTCGAAAACGGAATGGAAGGAACGGGTTACACTTATACTGGAGGTAAGGGAGGATATGCAATTAAAGCGATGATCGAACACGATTTGACGCCGGCATTAATTGGACAAGATGGGGCAGATATAGCGAAGTTATACGACTTAATGGAATGGCATATTCACTACGTTGGACGAGGTGGAATCGCTTCCTTTTCAATCTCTGCGGTGGATATTGCACTATGGGATATCCGATGTAAATCGCTGGAAAAACCACTCTGGCAGGTGGCTGGAGGAGTGAATAAAACCTGTCAGGCGTATTGTGGCGGGATCGATTTGCTGTTTCCATTAGAAAAACTATTGAACAATATCCGGGGATACCTGGCGGATGGTTTTAGGGCGGTAAAAATTAAAATTGGTCGCGAAAATTTGCAGGAAGACATCGACCGGATTGCAGCGGTAAGAGAACTCATCGGGGACGACGTGACGTTTATGGTAGATGCCAATTATTCGATGAGTGTAGATCAGTCGATCAAGGCAGCCAAAGCTTTCGAAAAATACAATATCTACTGGTTTGAAGAGCCCACCATTCCTGATAATTATAAAGGCTATGCTACGATTGCTGATGCCACGGGAATGCCTCTGGCAATGGGTGAAAACCTGCATACGATTCATGAATTTGAATATGCTTTTGAACAATCAAAGCTATCTTTTATTCAGCCCGATGCGTCCAATTGTGGAGGAGTGAGTGGTTGGTTGGCGGTGGCTAAATTAGCCGCTAAATATAATATTCCGGTTTGTTCTCACGGAATGCAGGAATTGCACGTGAGCCTGGTCTCTTCACAAAAGAATGCCGGCTGGCTGGAGGTACATAGTTTTCCAATTGATCAGTATACGACCCGTCCTTTGGTGGTGGAAAATTACCGAGCCGTCGCACCAGATACTCCTGGAGTGGGGGTCAATTTTGATTGGGAGAAATTAAAGCCACATTTGATTAGCACTAGTGCCCCAAGCATTAAGTAACTGGACATATTGATAAACGTAGAAACAAGGCATTGCCTTGTTTCTACGTTTATCTGTTAGCTCAACTTTCTCTGCGGTCAAAACCACTTAAGTGTACGGGCGAATGATCCATAGCCTGCCACGTTTCAATGTAGGTCGCATTATCCTTTACAGATCGCCAAAAAGAACTTACAGCGTAGCAATAAATTCAGTCAGACTAACTTCTTTAGTCAGGTTTAATTTCTTTCGCAAGCGATAGCGACTGGTATGGACGCTTTCAATAGAAATTCCCATCAGTTTGGCCATTTCCTTACTGGATAAATTTAATTTAATCAGGGCACATACCTTCTGATCTCCGCGGGTTAATTTTGGAAATTTGGTGTTTATTTTTCCGTAGAAGTCTTTGTTTACAGATAAAAACCTGGCTTCAAATTCTTCCCAGTTTTGTGCGTTGCTATGAGATATCGTGCGCACAATTTTTTTCAATTCGTTTGCCTTGATATCTCCACTTCCCTGAGAGAGTCGGTCTTTTAAGGTAGCCAGAATCTCATCTTTTTCTATTAATTTGAGCGAGGAGGTGGCGAGCTCTCTGTTTTTTAATTCCAATAATTCATTGGTCTGAGCTACTTCCAGTTCCTTTTTCTTTCTTATCAATGCTTTCTCTACTTTATGTTTTTTACGAATATAATCAAAATAGAGTACCCCAGCGAAAATGAGTGCCGCAATAGTTATTAATAATAGCATTGTTTTCAAAAAGGCAACCCGTTCCTCGTTTTCCAGTTCTTTCAATCTTTGTTCCTGAAGGAGTTGTTTTTGTTTTTCTTTTTCCACGCGAAATTCATCCTTGATTTCTAACAACGATCTATTAATGGGACTTCGACTATCAAAAAATTGAGCATCCAGTTCGCTTTCTTTTTTTACATTATTTAGCGCCTTAAGAATTTCCCCTCTAGTAATGTATAAGTCCGCTAATTTTTTATGAATAATTGGGGTGAAATCTAAATGGCTATTGAACTTTCGGGAGGTCGTCAGGGCTTTTTGATAAAATTGCTCTCCCACACTATATTCCTCTAACTTTAAATAGTTATCACCGATGTAGGTAAATATAAAAACATTAAAACGTGGATTATTGGCATCAAACCAGGGCGCGATCGCCAGTAGGGTGTCTAAGGCAGCGCGATGATTACCTTCTGAGCTAATGATATAGGCTAATTCAAATTTTTGATAATAAATGGGAGCACCGTTAACGTTATTATCCGTAAATTGATAGCAACTGTCTAAATAAATTTTGGCCTGTTCGGGATTATCTAACTCTCGATAGGTAGAACAAAAAGCGTAGTAACAGTCTACTAAATAAAAGGATTCTAAAATCCCCTGGCTGACCAGGCTTTTACTGAGATTTAGTGCGCGATCAAAATATTCAAACGCTTTTTCCTTTCTTTTATAAAAACTATAATAGCGCCCTAATTGTAGATACACGACAACTTTAGCCGCATCATTTTGGGCAAGGTCAGCTAGCAATAGCGCTTTCCATAAATTGTCATAAGCGGATTGATATTGTACCAGGTGGCCATAATTGATGGCTATCTCTACCAGGGAATTAACTGCATTAAGGGTATCCTTTTGCTCTAAAAAATGATCATAAGCGAGTTGGTATAAATAAATGGTACTATCTGCTGATTCCGTCTGCATCGAATTGACCTGATTTGACCAATGCTGAAAGTCTTCATAACTTTTGACATCCAAATAAGACTCGACTTGGGCTGTCAAAGAAAGTGTAAAGAATACAATTAGTGAAAATGCGATTTGTCTAGGTGAAATTCTCATATGTGTATTTGGATTCCTTCCAGTTGTTAAAGTACAAATGTAAAATTAAGAATTTATTTCAATTTCTAACGACTTTAAAACAGTCTTGTCAAGTTCATGTCTAGTAAATTTATCTGTACATCAGCCCCAATTTTAATTAATTTGCCTAGACGCTGAAAAAATCAGCTCCCTTAATTGTCAGAGAAGACCAATCTCTGTTTTTATTTTTCAAAAATCTAATAAAATTATAATGGAAAAATTCAGCGATGAGCACTTCGACCAATTGGGTATTACAAATAGGGATTACCTGAGTGCTGCATCCAAGCGAGCCTTAGCCTGGGAGCGCTGGAGTAATGAATGGTTTGGCGAATTTGAAGTGTTTGACCTAAAGGGAGACTTGGCCTACGAAGAGGGTGTGGTAAGGAGAGATCCCAGTGCTATCATTAAACACGATGGCAAATACCTGGTTTGGTATACGCGTAGTACCGGACCTACGGATGGCTTTGCTGGTGATATTGAAAATGAAAAAGTATTCCCTTGGGATCGGTGTGATATATGGTATGCTTCCTCCCAAGATGGCTGGACCTGGAAGGAAGAAGGACTAGCAGTAGCCAGAGGAAAAAAAGGTGCTTATGATGACCGATCCGTTTTTACCGTTGAGATTTTGGAACACAATGGAAAATACTACTTGACCTATCAAACCGTCAAATCACCTTATACGGTGCGAGTTAAAAATCAAGTTGGTATTGCCTGGTCGAATTCTCCCTATGGGCCCTGGACCAAAAGTGAAGCTCCGATTCTCAGTCCCGCTGATAATGGGGTTTGGCTGGGCGAAGAGGATAGTCGCTTCGCAGTAACAAAGAAAGGCGACTTCGATAGCCATAAAGTTCACGATCCCTGTCTGCTTCATTACCGGGATAAATTCTATCTCTATTACAAAGGAGAACAAATGGGGGAAGCCATTTTATTTGGCGGTCGGCAGATTCGCCACGGGGTAGCCATCGCTGACCACCCCTTGGGCCCTTACGTCAAATCTCCCTATAATCCAATTTCCAATAGTGGTCACGAAATTTGCGTCTGGCCCTACCAGGAGGGAATCGCGTCTTTGATAACTACCGATGGCCCCGAAAAAAATACGATACAATGGGCACCCGATGGAATAAATTTCGATATCATGTCGGTCATCAAAGGAGCACCCCATGCTATTGGCCTCAATCGTACGCTCGATACAAACCGCGATCCATGGGCAGGACTGGAGTGGGGATTGACTCATAAATATCAGAATGATGATTACCAATACATTCAACGGTTTCAGGGTAAAAGGGTAACCACTCACGTTGCAAAAGGGGAGAATAGTAAAGCATAACTGTAATTGTTAATGACTGTTCAGTTTTTGTCTATGTGCTTTAAATAGTCATTCCGTGAAATAATGAGAAATTTAGGAAAAAGTGTTTCATGAATTATAAATCAATTATCAGACTTAGTTTTATACTGGCTTTCCTGCTGTTTTACTGTTATCGATGTACATCTCCCGTAGCATCTTCTCCCGAATTAATACTCTTCGATTTTGAAGAAAAATTGAACGAAGAATCCGTTAAGCCGCAAAGTGCTACTTTTCAAAGAATCAATATTAAAAATAATTATGTCCTCAAAGTTACCAACGGTACGGATCATCGCGAACCAGGGGTCGTACTCAAAGAATCCGCCGAGGAGCCGTGGAATCTAAGCGGTTTTCATCAAGTAAAAGCTGATGTCACAAACGTTGGTGACGAGGATATTCAAGTAGAAATGTTCGTAGGCAATGATCCTGACGGACTGATACGTTGGTATTGTTCTGACTACGTTGATCTGAAGCCCGAAGAAAGTAAAACCATTACAGTTGATTTAAGCTGGACGCCGTGGGTTCATCAACCTCAATTGGATATTAAGGGAATGCGTGGTGCGCCGGGTAAAATAAAAACAGACCTGGATGCTATCGATGAAATTACTTTTTGCTCTCGCTACGCTGCTGCCGAAAATGATTTCCTCATTGACAATGTCCGTGCAGTAGGAAAAATGGAGATAAGAGACACCACTGGCTTTTTTCCCTTCATTGACGAATTTGGTCAGTACAAACATGAGGATTGGAATAACAAAATTCAATCGAGGGAAGATTTAATAAAACAAAAGGAAAAGGAAGCGGTGGATCTCGCCAATAATACACCACCAGATCGAAATAAATACGGAGGCTGGACTGCTGGACCGCAGCTCGAAGCCACTGGCTGGTTTAGAACTGAAAAATACAACGGTAAATGGTGGATGGTAGATCCCGACGGTCGACTCTTTTGGACCAACGGAATTAACTGCATGGAATCCACCGTAGGATTATCGGGCATCCTGGATCGTACCCACTACTTCGAAGGATTGCCCAAGGAGGATAGCCCGCTGGTGCAATTTTACGATGAGGGAAATTGGGCGTCTCACGGGTTTTATCACGACAAGATTCCCTTTACTGCTTACCAGTTCTATCAATCTAATCTCTACAAAAAATACGGCGAAGATTGGTTGGAAAAATTCAGAGAAAATATTCACGCCCGGATGAAAAGCTGGGGGTATAATACCATCGGATTTGTTTCTGATAATGGTGCTACCCAAATGCGTCAGACACCTTACGTGGGTACCGTCTGGATTGAAGGTACGCCCCGAATCGAAGGTTCAGAAGGGTTCTGGGGTAAATTCCATGATGTCTTTGATCCACAGTTTCGACAGGCGGTCCGAACGTCGATGGAGCGACAAAAGGAGGGCGCAAATGATCCATGGTGTATCGGCTATTTTGTGGACAATGAATTATCCTGGGGCAAAATTGGTTCATTGGCGGAAGGGACGTTGCGGAGTCCAGCCACTCAACCTGCCAAGATTACATTCGTGGATGATCTGAAAGCGAAATATCAGTCTATTGAGCAGCTTAATAAAACCTGGAATGCGGATTACGATTCCTGGTCAGCGCTCTTAAATAGTACGACGGTTCCTGATCGAGCAAAAGCAAAAGTAGATTTGCACACTTTTTATCAGAAAATTTCTCGGACCTATTTCCGAACCATCAAGGAAGAATTAGCTCGGATCGCTCCTCACCAAAATTATCTGGGTTGTCGTTTCGCCTGGCAAAACAATGATCTTACACTCCGTGCAGCTGCGGAATATTGTGATATTGTAAGTTTTAATAAATATGAATATAGTGTTGAAAATGTGGCCTTACCTGCTGGTGTTGACAAGCCCATCATGATTGGAGAGTTTCATTTTGGTTCCCTGGATAGTGGTAAATTTCACAAAGGAGTAAAAGCCGCCAAAGATCAAAAAGAACGGGGAGAATTTTACCAAAGTTATATTCTCGGTGCGCTCAGAAATCCAGCGATTGTCGGCGCCCACTGGTTTCAATACGTTGACGAAGCAACTACTGGTCGCCAGGATGGGGAGAACTATAATGTTGGATTTGTCGACATCTGCGATACCCCGTACGAAGCGTTGATCGACGCAGCGCGAGAAGTAACTTACCCTTTATACGAATATCGGAATGATAATCATCCGGTTAAAAATAATAAAGATTTAGGAATGAAAATTAAATAAGGAATGAGGTATTAACAAATTGGATTTTTTTAAAAAAAATAAGTGGAAAATTATGATAAATAGAATAGTTGTTGTTGGCCTGATGCTAATTTCCAATCTTCTGGTGGCTCAAAACACCATTGATATTCAACCTAACTACAAATATCGTATTGGGGAAGTAGAAACTTTCGACCGCTCCGTATTCGTTAAAATTCATGCCGATATTACCGAGTCTGATTGGACGGGTTGGAATTTTGAGGATTTTGCGGATCTGAGAGACACTTTTTTAAATGGTCTGGATGTTTACATGGGACGTAATACTGGCGGAATTTCATTTCAGTTTAGTCAAGTTGACGAAGATCCTAACCGACCCGGTTTTGCTGATCCAGTGGATATGGTCAATCGGGGTCAGAATAGCCGGAATAATTATGCGAACAACTCCATATGGCATCCTTACGAAAGTCGAACAAACTTGATTATCGGAGCGCAGCAACACCCTTTTTACCCGGATGGTACGCCCACCGGACAAGGCTGGGTGCCCGCAAATGGTACCGCAATCGGGGAATTCATGGGACGCTACGTCAATGACTTTTTTGGCGGAAATGGAAAACCAGCTCCTTCATTGGTAGAAGTAATGAATGAACCATTATACGAGCTGATGATGGAAGGTCATACGCCCACTGAAATATTTCAATTTCACAACGAGGTAGCCGATGCAATCCGGGAACAAAATTCGGACGTACTCATCGGTGGATATACCACCGCATTTCCTAATTTTGAGGAAAATAATTTTCAACGTTGGGAAGATCGTTGGAAACTATTTATGGATATGTCCGGTGACAAAATGGACTTTTGGTCTATTCACTTGTATGACTTTAATTCCCTTTGGGATGGTGGATTTACACTCCGTAGAGGAAGTAATATGGAAGCAACCATGGACATGATAGAACACTATAGTAAACTGTCGTTTGATGAAGTTAAACCTTTTGTTTTGTCAGAATACGGTGGTCGTGCCCTAGATCTTGAACCAGGTCCCTGGACACCCTTTCGCGATTGGCAAACCATGAAGTCCATGACACCTATGCTCTTGTCTTTTATGGAAAGACCACAGCATATTTTATCGGCGATTCCATTTATTATCGTCAAGGCAGAATGGGGAAGACAAAGTAATGGCAACCCTTATCCTTGGCGCTTGATGCGAAAAAATAATGAACTGCCCGGTTCCACTGGTAGTTATTGGGTGTATACAGAAATGGTGAAATTCTACCAATTATGGTCTGATGTAAAAGGTACAAGAATTGATACAAAATCATCCAATCCGGATATTCAAACAAATGCTTTTGTTGATGGAAATAAACTCTATATGATCGCTGCCAACCTGGAATTTCAACCGCAGAATCTGGAATTAAATTTATTGGAAATGAATGGAAACGCCGTTCAGAATGTCAGAGTAAAACATCTTTATTTGAATGCTGCTGGAGATACACCTTTATTGACAGAGAATACTTTTAATTCTTTATCTAACATAGAGATTGCCCCCGAGGGAGCAATGGTGATTGAGTACACTTTTGAAAATGACGTTCTAATTGATGAACTTGTAGAAGAAAAAAAATATTATGCCAACGAACAATTAACGCCAATTATTCCCAATAACCGACACGAATTTAATATCAATGAGGTAACAACTGCAGCATACGGAGAAGCGGTACTACGTTTGGGGATTGGTCGTTCACTCGGAAAAGATTTAACGCCTATCGTTACTATCAATGGCAAGACAATCGAAGTACCCGAAAACTATCGGGGCTATGACCAAACCTCCCGACCTTCCTGGTTTGGCGTTATTGATATTCCAGTTCCTTACGCGCACCTCCAAACCAACAATAAGGTTACGGTGCAGTTTCCTGATGCAGATGGACATATCAGTAGTGCTACTTTACGTGTCTTCAATCAAAGTCAACCCATTATTCGGACCGATGCTATTTCTACCACATCCATCTCCTTGACACCTGCATCTAAAGAACTGGAACCTGGACAGGAATATACGCTAACGGCTACTATTTCACCTATTACAGCTACGGAACAATCTGTTGAGTGGAGTTCAAGCAACGAAGCTGCCGCTACGGTTGATGATCAGGGAAAAGTAACGGCAGTTGCTTTGGGGCAAACTACTATAACGGCTACCTCGGTAGACGGCAACCTTACCGCAACGAGCACAATCGAGGTAGTAACGAATGCTGCTATTGTTAATGTATCCAGCATTAATGTCAATCCGGCTACCTTTGAAATGGGACCAACGGAACTACTGCAGATGACAGCAGATGTTTTCCCAATTGATGCCGCGGACCCTTCTGTTAATTGGTCCGTTTCTAATCCTGATTTAGCTACGATTGATAATAATGGATTACTAACTGCCATGATTCCGGGTACCGTGGAGGTGGTAGGTACTACGAGCGACGGTGGGTTGACGGATACAAGTTTTGTTGAAATTATTTCTCAGTTTGCCGTTTTTGTTAGATGTAATTTTTTAACGACTCAGGTGGAAAGTAATACTTCAATACCCATCGAAATTGATTACTCAGCAGGTTTTCCTTTAGATATTTCTATTGAATTAATTAACGCTGAAGGAACGGTAGTTAGCCAAGGTCAGTCCACAGTTGCAGTCGGAATTGGTACCGCTATCATTACCCTGGAGAGCACAAATTTTCCAGCACCAGGAACCGGATATACCTTGCGAGCCGCCATCCGATCGGTTGGAGGAGATGTCTCTACAAATATCGATGAGTGTACAAAAGCAAACGTAACCGTTACCGGAAATACCACTAGTACTATTCCGGTCGAACTCGCTAACTTTAATTTATATCCAAACCCAACGACTGGTAATCTATATCTTGAATTACCTGATTTGCAGGGGGCGGCTATCGTTAGCATATTTGATGTGTACGGAAGATTAGTCGTAAGCAATACCACCACTGAAAAGCAGTCACAGTATGAGATTGGAAAATTTGCTGCTGGTTTGTATCTGGTAAAAATTGAAAATAAATCGGGAAGTATTACTAAACGAATTATTAAAAACTAATGAATGAAATCCGATACCTGGCATTTTTTATTTTATTATTGGGAAGTAGTATTACTACTGCTACCAACGATAATTTGACGATCGTTTCGGATACCTGTTTTATTCTAGAAATTACTAGGACGCCGCAAAATTTTGCTGATGACGCCGAAGAATGGCCAAATGGAATAGTGAATTTAAGTAGTTCTGACCTGGAGTTAATCAATGATATTGATATAGGAAATCAAACGGTCGGAATACGGTTTTCAGACATTGCGATCGCCTCGGGCACAGAAATTCTAGAAGCCTATATTCAGTTTACATCCGACGATGAACCCAGTTCTGGTTTTTCCAATATTCAAATTACTACTGAATCAACTGGCAATGCCATGCCATTCGTTTCATCTAGTTTTAATTTAAGTAATCGTACTACTTCAAATTTTTGGGTTTCCTGGCTTCCGGACAATTGGTTAAATACAGGGGTAGCTGATGAACAGCAAAGAACACCGGAATTAAAAGAGCTGGTACAGTCCGTTGTCGATCATTCAGGATGGCAGATTGGTAATGCCATTAGTTTCATTTTTTCGGGATCAGGTCGTCGGATTGCAGCTGCAGCTGATGCTAATCCAAATCATGCTCCTCAATTAATTATCAAAATAGCTTACCCAAAACCAACCGATATATTAGAAGGGATTTATATAAACGAGTTAATGTCTTCTAACAACTCTATCCCGGACGAACACGGAGAAACGGATGACTGGATAGAACTTTATAATGATAGTAATCAACCTGTTTTTTTAGGAAATCTTTATTTAACGGATGATCCAGATAACCTGCAAAAGTGGGAGCTGAACGCTAATACTTTGTTAGCACCTAATGACTTCAAATTAATCTGGGCAGATAATACACCTGAACAGGGGGCATTACACACAAACTTCAGGCTAAATAGTGGCGGTGAATTTCTAGCGTTAACGCAGGAGTTAAATGGGACACTATATGTTTTGGATAGTCTCAATTTTCCTCCTGTCTCCAGAAATACAACTTATGGTAGAGCAACGGATGGAGCCACGGATTTTGTAAATTTTGGAAATCCTTCTCCCGCTGCCTCCAATAATGGCCAACCCCAAATACTCGATGCTTCTATTGATTTCTCCATACCGGGAGGGCATTATCCCACTGCTGTATCGCTAAGTATGTCGGTGTCTGACCCAACTGCATTTATCTATTATACGACGGATGGCAGTTACCCAACCGCACAAAGTCTATCGTATCAGGGACCAATTACGATTGATCAAACTCAACAGGTGAGTGCCCGAGCGATCAAAACTGGATTTATTAGTGATCAAATTTCCACTGAATTTTTTCTCATCAATGAATCCTCTGAGATCGGCGTCATAAATGTCCAGTCAGACCCAGCAAACTTTTGGGATGGTGAAAAAGGAATTTACATCAGCGGCACTAATGGTGCGTTAGATTATTGTAATAATTTTCTTAGAAACTGGAATCAGGATTGGGAACGATCCTGTCATTTGACTTTTTGGGACACAGATGATACACCTGCTTTTTCAGTAAACGCGGGAATGAAAATCGGAGGTGCCTGTTCCAAGAATTTAAAAATGAAAAGTCTTAATTTCTTTTTACGTAATGGAGCGTATGGAGATGAAAAAATTGATTATCAAATATTTCCTCAACAAGAAAATATCAACGAATACCGTCGGATCAAAATCAGGAATAGTGGAACAGATTGGGTAGAAATGGCTTTCCGGGATGGAATGAATTATACCATTCTGCAAAATACCGTAGATTTTGATTTGATGGCCTATCGCCCCGTAAGAGTCTATCTGAATGGCGAATATTGGGGCATGTATGGTTTGCGAGAGATGTTTAATAAACATTATATCGAAAGTCATCACGGTGTTAATTCGGATAACGTCGATATCCTGGGAGATCCTTATGGTCCCCGAAGTCAGATCAGAGACGGAGATTCGGAACGCTACGACGAAATGGCCAGTTTTCTGAATAACAATAGTTTATCTGAATCAAATAATTATCAAACTATTCAGGATTTTATTGACTTGGATCAGTACTTAAATTACCACATTGCACAAATATATCTGGCTAATTATGACTGGCCGGGAAACAATGTGAGAGTCTGGAGAGATAAAGATGGTGGAAAATTTCGGTGGATGCTTTTTGATACAGACGCTAGTGCTGGTTGGCGAAACTGGAGTACCAGTGTAGCCAATCCCAATCACAACACTCTGGCGCACATGCTCAATACGCAACCAGTTAACATGAATGTACCTGGATTCACGGAATGGCCAAACGGTGCGGAAAGTACTTTTCTATTTAGAAAATTAATGGAGAATTCCGATTTTAAGAACGAATTTACACAACGTACTTGCACCTTCCGGGAACTGATTTTTGCGCCCGAACGTGTCCATCCCCTGGTAGATGAAATGGAAGCATTGTTATTACCAGAAATGGATCGTCATATTTCTAACTGGTTGGGGAACAATCAATTTGGATCGGGGATACCGTCTGGAGGATCGGTCGCAGAGTGGCAATCTTATATCAGCAACTATAAATCCTTCTTCGCTAATCGTGATTTTTTCATTCTATCGTTTTTTCAAAATACCCTCAATCTGGAGGGTCGCTTCAATTTGACTTTTGGTTATGACGAAACCACTAATGGAGATGTATTTATTCACCAAAATGAGATGGCCATTCCTTTTGGCTATCAGGGAGAATATTTTGAGAATATACCCATTAAAATTAAAGCCGTACCACACGAAAATTATTTCTTTTCTCACTGGCTGGAAACTGGAGAGACCAACTCGGAAATAGAATTTATAGCTTCTGAAAACGCAACACTTACACCTGTTTTTACGACCGAAAACCCTGTCTATACAAAAGAGCTAACTTCTGAATGGGGTTTGATAATTTATCCAAATCCAGTGAGGGATATTTTGCGGATATCTCACTTGAATAACAGTAATTACTTTGCAAATATAGTAATGGCTAATGTTTTGGGACAACAGGTTTTAAATATGCCATTAACGGTCAATAGTAACGGGAGAGAATATATAGAACTATCCGTAGAAAATTTTAACGCCGGGATATATTGGATATTGATCGAGGATGATCACAGTCGGTCAATTTCAAAAGTAAAACGAGTAATCATACAATAGTCTAATTTATAGAGCCAATCTATTAAAGAGTAACAAGTCTAATAAACAATGAATGACAAGTAAATAATCTGATCTAATTGCTTCATCTTCCGGCTTTACGCTTCGTTGGTTTTTATTCCTTGTAAAAGATAACCTCATTAAAAAAACGAAACTATATGAAAAATTTAATCACCCTACTAATCGGGATATTTCTTTTGGGAAGTACTGGATGCTTTTTTACGGATCAGGAACGCCAAAAAGGAGATCGGTTCTGGGACGATAAAAAACAGATAACCCTTCTGGATTTCGAAGAAGCACAACTGGATGAAACCATCACTGCTAGCGAAGCCACGATGGAATTAGTGAAAAATTCAGCTACAAAGGGTGAACAGGCTTTGAAAATTAAATTTATTGCGGACGAAGAAGGACCAGCAATTGAATATAGGCCAGCTACTCCCATTGATGCCTCGTCATTTAAAAACTTCTGTCTGGTCTTTGATGCAACTAATTTGACTGAAGCATATTCTACCCAAATCTATGTTTCTATTTATAACGATAACAATGAACACATCAGACGTACTTCTGTCATACCGGTAGGAGAGACGGTTACGTTCTTCGCGGAACTTGCCGGAAAATATGTGAACAAAGAAACAGGTTTACGGGATGACCCATCTCCCTGGGATAATGCTTCCAGTCACCTTAAAATTAGTGGTCTGAAAAATCAGATGAGCTTTTCAAAAATTGCGGCCATCATTATCCGGGTAGCGCATCCATTAGTAGATCGAACCATCGTATTGGATAATGTTCGATTAGTAGAAAGTCCCCCAATCGCGGATGATTATCTCGTAGGAATTATTGATAAATATGGACAGAATGCAAAGAAAGATTTTCCGGGAAAGATAACATCTGACGAGCAACTAAAAGCATTAGCTGATGCAGAATTAAAACAACTGGCAGAAGAAGGCACTATGGCTGGTC
>Ga0209187_1001512_pt1 | contig 26397 bp, 15 predicted proteins | sample BantaG_FD_187430 | JGI IMG/M metagenome (GOLD analysis project Ga0209187, IMG submission 187430) | Marine algal microbial communities from Bantry Bay, Ireland - BantryBay_4 metaG (SPAdes) (version 2) | ecosystem: Host-associated > Algae > Red algae > Unclassified | place: Bantry Bay, Ireland...
CGATGTAACGGTAAGTGGAGACAATACAGGATCGTCATGGACGGCAGATGATGCAAATAATACAACTGGATCATATGGAGGCGTAACTTCATTTGGGCCATATGATATAAGTGGCGGAGATATATCGATTACAATAAGTGATAATGTAGATAATATGTGTACTGCTGCTGTAACGGTAGTGGCACCACCTACTTGTTCTGATGCATGTGAGATAACATCTGCAGTATCAAGTATTGAATGTGATGATAATGGTACGCCAACCGATCCGAGTGATGATACATTTACATTTACGGTGACGGTAGATGGAGATAATACAGGTGCTTCATGGACAGCTAATGATCCTGATGCAACAACAGGAGCTTATGGCACTGCCGTAAATTTTGGACCCTATGATATAAGTGGCGGAGATTTGAGTTTTTCTATTTCCGATGATGATGATCCTGTATGCTCTCAAAACGTTATGGTGACTGTTCCAGCTACTTGCTCGAATGCATGTGAGATTTCCACTCAGGTATCCAGCATCCTCTGTGATGATAATGGAACACCTAATGATCCAAATGATGATACTTTCACATTTACAGTAAATGTGACAGGAGCCAATACAAGTGGTAGTTGGATTGCTAATGATCCAAATGGCACTTCAGATAATTATGGTAACAATGTTTTATTTGGACCATTTGATATATCCAATGGTGACCTGACTTTTACGATCACTGATCAGTCTGATCCAAGTTGTCAAACTGATGTCAACGTCATGGCACCAGCACCATGCTCAGGTACATGCAATATTGGAAATATGATTTCTAATGTTGAATGTGATGATAATGGGACACCTACAGATCCAGATGATGATACATTTACATTTGATGTTTTTGTAACAGGTAGTAATACGGCTGCAGTGTGGACAGCCTCGGATGCCAATTCTACTTCTGGAAATTATGATGTAAATACAAGTTTTGGTCCGTTTAATATAAGTAATGGAGACGTTAATTTTATTATCACAGATAATGACGATCCCAATTGTGTGACTAATATCTTTGTGACGCCTCCAGCACCATGTTCCGATGCATGCACGATAGAACATACTGTCAGTAATATTCTTTGTAATGATAATAATACGCCATCCGATCCCAGTGACGATACCTTTACTTTTGAAGTTATTACGACGGGCCTAAATACTGGTTCTTCTTGGATTGCCAACGATGCTAATAATACATCTGGTTCATATGAAATTCCCGTATTATTTGGTCCTTACGATATAAGTAATGGAGACTTAAGTTTCATTATTTCAGATAATTTGGATAATGGGTGTTCTACCTCAGTTTCTGTAATTGCGCCAATGACGTGTTCTGATGCATGCATGATTCAGAATATTGTAAATAATATTCTCTGTGATGACAATGGTACACCATTAGATCCGAGTGATGATACTTACACATTTGAAGTTACAGTAGATGGCATGGGTATAGGTAGTGGTTGGACAGCCACTGAACCTAATGGAACAGCTGGTAATTATAATCAGCCTATTACTTTCGGACCTTACGATATAAGTGCTGGAATACTATCCTTCGCAATAACTGATAACGATGATGGGAACTGTAGCACTGATGTAACTGTGACGCCACCTAATACTTGTTCAGGAACATGTAGTATCGGGAATACAATTTCCAATATTCTCTGTGATGATAATGGTACTCCATTAGATCCGAGTGATGATACATTCACGTTTGATATAGAAGTAGTAGGAAGTAATACGGGCGTATCATGGACAGCCAATGATCCTAATGGAACGACTGGCAATTATGGTACTATTGTAAGCTTCGGTCCATATGATATTAGTAGTGGAGATCTGAGTTTTGATATTACAGATATTGACGATAATACATGCGTCACTAACGTAACGGTAACGCCGCCAATGACATGTTCTGATGCATGTATGATTCAGAATAGTGTAAATAATATTCTCTGTGATGATAATGGAACACCATTAGATCCGAGTGATGATACTTACACATTCGAAGTTACAGTAGATGGCATGGGTGTAGGTAGTGGGTGGACAGCCGATGAACCTAATGGAACAGCTGGTAATTATAATCAGCCTATTACATTCGGTCCTTACGATATAAGTGCTGGAATACTATCCTTCACAATAACTGATAATGATGATGGGAACTGTAGCACTGATCTAACTGTGACACCACCTAATACTTGTTCAGGAACATGTAGTATAGGGAATACAATTTCCAACATACTTTGCGATGATAATGGTACGCCATTAGATCCGAGTGATGATACCTTCACGTTTGATGTAGAAGTAGTAGGAAGTAACACGGGCGCATCATGGACAGCCAATGATCCTAATGGAACGACTGGAAATTATGGTACGATCGTAAGCTTCGGTCCATATGATATAAGTAGCGGAGATCTGAGTTTTGATATTACAGATATTGACGATAATACATGCGTTACTAACGTAACGGTAACGCCGCCAATGACATGTTCTGATGCTTGCATGATTCAGAATAGTATAAATAATATTCTATGTGATGACAATGGTACACCATTAGATCCGAGTGATGATACTTACACATTCGAAGTTACAGTAGATGGCATGGGTATAGGTAGTGGTTGGACAGCCACTGAACCTAATGGAACAGCTGGTAATTATAATCAGCCTATTACTTTCGGACCTTACGATATAAGTGCTGGAATACTATCCTTCGCAATAACTGATAACGATGATGGGAACTGTAGCACTGATGTAACTGTGACGCCACCTAATACTTGTTCAGGAACATGTAGTATCGGGAATACAATTTCCAATATTCTCTGTGATGATAATGGTACTCCATTAGATCCGAGTGATGATACATTCACGTTTGATATAGAAGTAGTAGGAAGTAATACGGGCGTATCATGGACAGCCAATGATCCTAATGGAACGACTGGCAATTATGGTACTATTGTAAGCTTCGGTCCATATGATATTAGTAGTGGAGATCTGAGTTTTGATATTACAGATATTGACGATAATACATGCGTCACTAACGTAACGGTAACGCCGCCAATGACGTGTTCTGATGCATGTATGATTCAGAATAGTGTAAATAATATTCTCTGTGATGATAATGGTACACCATTAGATCCGAGTGATGATACTTACACATTCGAAGTTACAGTAGAAGACATGGGTGTAGGTAGTGGGTGGACAGCCGATGAACCTAATGGAACAGCTGGTAATTATAATCAGCCTATTACATTCGGACCTTACGATATAAGTGCTGGAATACTATCCTTCACAATAACTGATAATGATGATGGGAACTGTAGCACTGATGTAACTGTGACACCACCTAATACTTGTTCAGGAACATGTAGTATAGGGAATACAATTTCCAACATACTTTGCGATGATAATGGTACGCCATTAGATCCGAGTGATGATACCTTCACGTTTGATATAGAGGTAGTAGGAAGTAATACGGGCGTATCATGGTCAGCCAATGATCCTAATGGAACGACTGGAAATTATGGTACGATCATGAGCTTCGGTCCATATGATATTAGTAGTGGAGATCTGAATTTTGATATTACAGATATTGACGATAATACATGCTTTACTAACGTAACGGTAACGCCGCCAATGACATGTTCTGATGCATGCATGATTCAGAATACTGTAAATAATATTTTATGTGATGATAATGGTACACCATTAGATCCGAGTGATGATACTTACACATTCGAAGTTACAGTAGATGGCATGGGTATAGGTAGTGGGTGGACAGCCGATGAACCTAATGGAACAGCTGGTAATTATAATCAGCCTATTACTTTCGGACCTTACGATATAAGTGCTGGAATACTATCCTTCACAATAACTGATAATGATGATGGGAACTGTAGCACTGATGTAACCGTGACGCCACCTAATACTTGTTCAGGAACATGTAGTATTGGAAATACAATTTCCAACATACTTTGCGATGATAATGGTACGCCATTAGATCCGAGTGATGATACATTCACGTTTGATATAGAAGTAGTAGGAAGTAACACGGGCGTATCATGGTCAGCGAATGATCCTAATGGAACGACTGGCAATTATGGTACGATCATGAGCTTCGGTCCATATGATATCAATAGCGGAGACCTGAGTTTTGATATCACAGATATTGACGACAATGCATGCATTACTAACGTGACGGTAACGCCGCCAATGACATGTTCTGATGCATGTATGATTCAGAATAGTGTAAATAATATTCTCTGTGATGATAATGGTACGGGAACAGATAATAGTGATGATACCTTTACATTTGAAGTAACGGTAACTGGTCAAGGTAGTGGTAATTCTTGGATTGCAAATGATCCAAATAATACCACAGGGGCTTATAACCAAGTTGTTATATTCGGACCTTACCCAATAATTTCTGGCGACATCAGTTTTACTATTTCAGATATCTTAGATAGTGCATGTGGCACAGATGTAACGGCTGCAGCACCATCTGCCTGTTCGGATTGTAATATTACTGCGATGATTTCAGGGGGTACAACACTTAATTGTACTAATAGTACTCAGGAGATTACAGTAGATTTTACAGGAGTAGATATGGATGATGCAATTATAGAATGGACTGGACCAGATCCAGAATTAATGGATGGTATTGTTATGCAGACAATAACAGTACCTGGAACATATTCTGTAACGTTAACTGATATGTTTGGGTGTAGTGGGTCTGATACATTTATCATTAGTAATGATGATTTACCAGAGGTGATTTTGAGTTCAGACGGTATAATAACATGTGATAATCCATGTGTCAACTTAGTAGGGGACACCAATCTCGCTAACGCCACATTTACCTGGAGTGGACCTGGAGTTACGCAAAATGTTACCTCAGAAAATCAGATAAGTGTTTGTGAAGGAGGAATGTACACGCTGTTTATTACGGACGAAAACGGTTGCGACAGTGCACCAGTAATTATCGATATCGAAGAACAAGGAACTTTCACCTTATCTTTATCTACTGATGAGCAGCTTATAGAACCAGGTGAAACGGTAACTATAGAAATTGTAACCGATATCGATTTAATAGACATAGACAGTATTACATGGTCTCCTGAATCTTGTGAGGGTTGTGAGATAATAACAGTCGCCCCTACCGTTACAACAACATATACGGCAGAAGTGGTAGACATAAATGGATGTATTAAAGTAGCATCAATAGTTATTACCGTAGAACTAGATAAGAGTGTATACATACCTAATGTTTTCACGCCAGATGGAGACGCCTTAGAAAGAATTTTTGGAATTTATTCTAATGCTTTGCAGAGTGTCGATGAGTTTGCCATATTCGATAGATGGGGTGAGTTAGTATACTTATCTGAAAATATACCTTTCGATGGTTCAGAAGGATGGGATGGAAGATTTAATGATGCGAATGCAGAACAAGGGGTCTACACGTATTATGCAAAAGTTACATACTCAAATGGAGACCTCGATATTCTAAAAGGTACAATTACCTTGGTCAGGTAATTTATTGCAATGTTTTATAGAAAGGGGCGGCTACTAGAATTCGCTCCTTTCTTAATTGTGTAGATTTTAAATCATCTATACAGGCAAGAAGTATGGATGTTCAGATACGCTAAGACTCCAATCAAAATAACTAAGGATATTCAGAAATAAGAAGTAATAATCCTAGAGGGATTACATTATGTTTAGCCCTGCAAGTATTGCAGGGATTAGTATATAATACCATTTAAACATTAGAATGTCGGAAATATTATAATAGAATTAGCCAATCTCTGCGTTAAAAATACTCTCCATAGCTACCGCTATGACTCAGCCCACCCACTTTCATGGTTTACTCTTTTCGAGTATTGTCATACTCGATTCGTCTGCGACGAAATCATTCGTGCATGCCTTAATCTTAACAAATTCTATTCTATAATCTTAACCGACATCTTAAAATTTAAATGGTATAAAGTCTGAGGGATTTGGCTTGATTTTTATGAAAATCATGACAAATCTGATAAGCATGTACCCCCTTATTAACTATATATAACCAAATGCTTAGTAATGGATGCATTTTATAATAATGTAACATACTGATTGTCAGTAGTTTAATTTATTTCTGAACATCCCTAATTTTGACCTCTTAGTATATCAATTACAACTTATTGTTGGATAATCTATATCTGATGTAATTTCATTTTGAAAGCATCAGAGACGCCTTTATGTACAACTTTACCATTTATAACATTGAGGCCATTCTTTAGACCTGGATTAATACTTGTGGCTTTCTCCCAGCCCATATTAGCAAGCTTAAGAGCATAGGGTAGTGTGGCATTAGTAAGAGCTATAGTACTTGTATATGGTACTGCTCCTGGCATATTAGCTACACAATAATGAACGATATCGTCTATAATATATATCGGCTTGGCATGAGTAGTCGGCTTGCAAGTTTCTATACATCCCCCTTGATCTACTGCTACATCTACCAGAACAGTGCCTGCATTCATCTCCTTAAGCATCTCACGAGTTACAAGATTGGGAGCCTTAGCACCAGGAATAAGTACGGCACCGACTATGAGGTCATTATACTGTACCGCTTTACGGATATTATATTCATTGGAATATTGAGTTTCTACATTGGCTGGCATGACATCAGCGAGATATCTTAATCTTTGCAAATTGATATCCATTATAGTAACATTAGCTCCTAAGCCTGCAGCCATCTTAGCCGCTTGCATACCCACTATCCCTCCGCCTAATATCAAAACGTTACCAGGAGGTACTCCAGGCACACCACCTAATAAGACGCCTTTTCCTTTCATCGGTTTCTGTAGATACTTAGCCCCTTCTTGTATGGCCATCCGACCTGCTACTTCTGACATAGGAATTAGTAAGGGTAATGAACCATCTGGATCAGTAACGGTCTCATAAGCTAAGCAGATAGATTTACTCTTAAGCATTGCATTAGTCAGAGGCTTAGACGATGCAAAATGAAAGTATGTGAACAACAACTGACCCTCTCGGACTAATTTGTATTCGGATTTGATCGGCTCTTTTACCTTGATGATCATTTCTGCTTTCTTGTATATGTCTTCTATTGTGGGAAGTACCTTGGCGCCTGCTTCTTTATATTCACCATCAGAGAATCCTGAGCCTTCACCCGCTGTCTTTTGTACAAATACCTTATGTCCATGCTTAGTCAGTTCGAATGTACCTGCTGGGGTTAGGGCAACTCTATTTTCGTTGTTTTTGATTTCCTTCGGAACGCCTATTATCATTAGTTTTGGTTAGTATAGATGTTAGTTAATTATTAGCGATGTAATAATAAGGAAAGAAATAAAAAAACCCGAGAAAAAATCCTCGGGCTTACTCAATTTAATAACCAAAACTCATTTGACTGAATAATGCCAAAGAATATGCCAAACATTATATATGATCGATATATGATAATAAATTAGATATTTTTAACATTATTGACGTTTTTTATATCTTTTGATAATGTATAGAACAAGTCTGCATTATGTAGGGGCAAAAAAAAATGCTCGTGACATTTCACGAGCATAAACGAATTTTACAATTTAATAACCAAAACTTACACAGTATAAATATATAACATATTATGAATATTTGTAATATGTAAATTATAGATTTTCAAGTATTTATGTAAATAAATTATTTATAATATGATACGTGCTGATAATCAGATGTTTACGATATTTGTTTAAAAAGTTAAAATTTACAAGTGGCAAGAAGTCCTAAGCATATTAAGGTTGTCCACGAGGACAATCATCTACTAATCGTTAATAAACCAGCTGGTATGTTAAGTCAAAAAGACAATTCTGGTGATGATTCGATTATTGAGTATGCTAAATCATACATCAAAAAGAAGTACGATAAGCCAGGTAAGGTCTTTTTAGGATTACCTCATAGACTGGATAGACCAGTGAGTGGAGCCATAATATTGTGTAGAACCAGCAAAAGTCTGACTCGTATGTCTGAGGCGATTAGACGCAGAGAGATAAGGAAGATATATCATGCCATTATATGTGGTCGACCTGAAAAATCATCAGATAGATTAGAGTCATATATTAAAAAGGATACTAAGAGAAACAAGGTTACCGTAAGAAGCCAACCATTTGCTGATGCTAAGCGAGCCATACTATCCTATCAATTGCTTAAATCTAAATCTAATAAGTCATTACTCCAAGTAGAGTTAGAGACTGGTCGGCCTCATCAGATTAGGTCTCAATTGGCTTACATCGGTGTGCCTATTCTTGGTGATCTTAAGTATGGAGCCGATACCCCATTATCCGATAAGTCCATAGGTCTGCATGCTCGTCAGCTAGAGTTTATCCACCCTGTATCTAAGGAACAATTGACCGTAATTGCAGAGTGGCCAGATCTACGCTGCTGGGCATCATTAAAGTAAGTTAAGATATTATTCTCTGTCCTATTTCTTAAGTAGTATTATTCTTTTACTTTTGCAGCGGTGAGGGGCAAACGGCATGCTCCTGCTGAACTCCCCCAGGGCGGAAACGCAGCAAGGGTAGGTGGTTGAGCGGCTAGGTTTGTTTCCTCACTTTTTTCTTTTCTCACGACAATTCTACTTTCCATGAGATTTTTTATCGATACAGCAGATTTAGACCAAATCAAAGAAGCACATGACTTAGGTGTATTAGATGGTGTCACAACCAATCCTTCACTCATGGCAAAGGCTAATATAACAGGTGCTAAGAATATCGAAGATCACTATAAGAAAATTGCAGATATCGTAGAAGGAGATGTAAGTGCTGAAGTCATAGCTACCGATTATAAAGGCATCGTTTCAGAAGGAGAATATCTCGCAGCATTAGCACCTAATATTGTAGTGAAAGTACCAATGATAAAAGATGGTATCAAAGCAATAAGCTACTTCTCAGGCAAAGGAATCAAAACGAATTGCACATTGGTCTTCTCAGCAGGCCAAGCCATACTTGCTGCTAAAGCAGGCGCCACGTATATATCACCATTCGTAGGTAGAGTAGATGACATCAATTGGGATGGTATCGGACTGATAGAGGAAATTGCTGAATTGTATGCCATTCAGATGTACGATACAGAGATTCTTGCGGCATCGATCAGAAATTCTAAACACATCGTAGAAGCGGCTAAGGCAGGTGCAGATATTGCGACATGCCCACTGCACACCATCTTAGGTTTACTTAAGCATCCACTAACTGATATCGGCTTAGAGAAGTTTCTTGCGGATTATAATAAGGGGAACGCATAGATTTTCAAGGCCTAAGGGTATCAAGGTGTAAAGGACTAAAGGATTATAGGTGCCCAGATCTTATGGTTTTTCGGTTTGCTAAGTATTAAATTTTGCATTTTCTGCACCCATCGTAGATATCTCTTGAATCAGATAGTTTCTAATACTCGTACTATTAGATCATCTATTGTTTTTTGTGGCTGATTAGAAAATTTTCCGTTGACTCGATTAGCTAATATGGCATTGAAGGAAATGGCTCTGTGACCTAAGAGCTTTGCCATTCCGTAGATGCCTGCGGTTTCCATTTCTAAGTTAGTAAAATGGAGATCTTGATAGCTTATGTCTTTAAGCACATTAGGCAAGTCATACTTTGCTGCTAATCTGAGAGATCTGGATTGGGGACCATAGAAGCCATTGGCAGTGATTGTAATACCAGGTGATGAGATAGAGCCGTAATGTAAGAGTAGGGACTCGTCTCCAGCTACGGCATAGGCATCAGGAATATTATCATCTATAAATAGTTTTTGTTCGAGCAACCGTTCTCGTATCGGATACGAGTCATAATGATGTAATAAGCCATCTATCCCACAAGCGTAATGAGAGGCTATAATACTATCTATGGGAACATCTTCTCTAATCGCTCCTGAAGTACCGATTCTTATAAATGTAAGAATCGTTTTTCTTTCCTTTATAAGTCTTGTCTCAAAATCTATATTAAATAGACTATCGATTTCATTTATGACAATATCTATATTATCGGTTCCTATACCAGTGGCAATAACTGATATATATTTGCCACCTATCTCACCCGTTACGGTCTTGAATTCTCTATTCTGCTTAGTCAATAAGATCTTATCAAAATGCTTAGTGATGGCATCTACACGATCTGGATCACCAACGGTAATAATAGTTTCTGCGAGATCGCCTGGCTTTAGATGTAGATGATAGATACTGCCATCTGGATTAATGATGAGTTCAGACTCAGGAATAGTCATTGCTTATTTTATTTTTGCAGTGAACTCTAAGATTGTAAAAAAATACCAAACGTATTCAGCTAGATAATTATATAAATCCAAGAACAAACAGAATGAAAGCATATATACTATCCACATGCAGTACCTGCCAGAGAATAATGAAAGAAATCTCGTGGAGTGGTGAGATACAGGATATTAAAGTAGATCATATAGATGCTAAGACCTTAGACATGATCGCTAAGCAACATGGTTCTTATGAGGCCGTATTTAACAAGCGAGCGATGAAGTATAGAAGTATGGGTCTTAGTAATCAAGATCTATCTGAAGATGATTTCCGAGACTGGATACTGAAAGAGTATACTTTTCTTAAGCGTCCAGTATTTATTATCAATGGGCAATCTTATGCCGGAAATAGTAAGAAAGTCATAGAATCCATCAAGGCTGCATTAGATGCTTAATAAAGATATAATCATAGAAAGATTCCAAGCTCTGCAAGATGACATTTGCCAGAAGTTAGAATCATTAGATGGAGTAGGACAATTTCATCAGGACCTCTGGGAGAGGCCTGAGGGAGGCGGTGGTAGGACCCGAATTATAACTGGTAAGCATATAGAGAAAGGTGGTGTTAACTTCTCTGCAGTGCACGGTGAGATGCCAGTGAAAATATGCAAGGCATTGGGAATAGAGCCCACCCGATTTACCGCTACAGGAGTCTCTATCGTTCTACACCCTCATAATCCACACGTCCCCATCATACATATGAATGTCCGATACTTCGAGACGGTATCTGGATTGTGGTGGTTTGGTGGCGGTATAGATTTGACACCACATTATGTAGATCCGCTATTAGCTAAGCAGTTTCACATGGGACTTAAGGTCGCTTGCGATCTACATGATGACACTTATTACCCTAAGTTTAAGAAGTGGGCAGATGATTATTTCTATGTGAAGCATCGTAAAGAAACTAGAGGTGTCGGCGGTATATTCTTTGATCGAATGCAATCTGACTATGGTAGTAAGGAGGAAAATTTTGATTATGTAATGGAAGTCGGAAATTCTTTTGTGCAACTATATTCTGACCAATTCTTGCCTAACTACGAGAAGCCGTTTACCGATAGAGAAAAGGCTTGGCAACTGCATCGTCGAGGCCGCTATGTAGAATTTAATCTGGTGTGGGATAGAGGGACTAAGTTTGGATTAGATACAGATGGTAATATAGAATCTATTCTAATGAGCTTGCCACCAGTGACACATTGGACTTATCGATATCCTTATAATGAAAGAGAACAAGAAACTTTAGATAAATTAATGAAAGGAATAGAATGGATTAATTACACCTAAGCATAATACTTGGAGTTGTTACTGGATCGCTTTCGTTACCAGCATCATCTCTTAATAATATAGAAAAGTTGATTTCATTCTCTGGAAATTGTGGTGGCGCAAAACAAGGAGGAATACTATCTGGGAATATACAGCACGTCGTAAATAACTTTAAGGTAATCTCTCCCTCCAGACCATTTTCTACACCAGGATTAGGGATTTCTGGAATTTTGAATAGGTCATAGATATCTCCAGTTCTGTTGTCTGTGATTATTATATTTTCTCTGACAACTGCATTTCCACTTCCAAGATTTCCGTCGCCATCTTTGAATGCAATGGTAAGAAAAAGAGAATCAGAATTAAGGTCTCCCTGATCCATGGATGATTTTGAAAATCCAACAAAGCTTATCTCGGGTCTATCGTCGAATCCAGGATTGTTAGTACATCCTACGGTGATGAGTATAAGAGCTAAGTATTGCGTGATATTCTTCATATAATTATAGTACTGTGATAAATACAACGATTATAACGCCCACATCATTATCCTATCAATGTATGATCTCGACAATTAGATTACTCTACCTCTTGATCTACGATGACTAATCGATTTTTGAAGCTTGTAATTCTTGTGATGTTATCTATCTGATAACTCTTCATATCTACTAAGGGTTGCCATTCTTTGTCGTTTGATTTCGGGTCATACCTATATAAAGTACTACCTGAACCCATCAGTAAAGAGCCATCATTAAGTAGCTCAAAATCTTCTGATCCATCTAAAGCCTTGACAATAGTCCTGCTCTTATTAGATAGTAAGTTATAGGACTTTACATACCAATCATTCTCAGCTTGCTTATGTACGAATAGTAGCTCGCCAGTAGCTGATGCATGTAATGACCTACCTATGTTATCCAATATGATTTTTCTTCTTTCTGACTGAGCATCTGCGATGGCCAGATTATGATAAGGTTCTTCGACTATAAATATGGCAAGTGTCCCTTTATTGATCCATTCGTAATATCCTATATTATTGGTATTGTGTAATAATCGCTTGGCGTATCCGATACCGTCCATAGGGTAGACGCTTAACGATTGGCTTACTCCATCTTGCTCTACTCTTACACAGCTAAACTCTTCCTTATCGACTATCTTCTTAGGTGAGTATTCACTTTCCTTAGTATAGGTAATACGGGTCAGTGTCTCATCGAATAGATCAAATCTTGCAATCTCTGTCTGATCTATCTGATCAGTAGCGTAATAATTAGTTGTAAATAGAATCTGATTTTCGTCTACGAAACTGGGCTGATTGTTATATCCTTCTCCATTAAAGTTAGTTAAAAATACGGGTGTATTAACTGTAATTTTCCCACCACCTTTTGTCATTCTAAATAGGTAAATGTTACTGGTTGGCTTCTGTCCTATTAATTGAAAGGACAAGAATAGAAAAAATGATATGGATGATAATAACTTAATCAACGTTAGCGGATTTAAACATTCTATTGAATCTTATGCCATCGAATATACGAGCATTCTTGGTAGAGAACCATATGAACAATGGTTTGCCGACAATATGATCATGAGGTACAAATCCCCAAGCTCTGGAGTCTTCACTATTATGTCTATTGTCTCCCATAGCCCAATAGTAATCTTGCTTGAAGGTGTACTTGTCCGTTAGATCACCGTTGATATATATTTGATTTCCTTTTATCTCTAAGTCATTATTCTCATATACATCGATGGCTCTTCTGTAGAGTGATATATTTTTAGCATTAATATCTATAGTGGCCCCTTTTTCAGGTATCCATACAGGGCCAAAATTGTCCACCGACCATCCAGGATAATTCTTAGGGTCATGAGGAAATAAACCCAGTGCATTGACAGGGGGTTCGTATACTTTGAGTTCTATCTTATCTGACGCAGCCTTTAATTTATCATGTTGTTCTTGGTTGATATATAAGGCATTCGGATCATTAGGGCTTCCTTCGTAACTGGCCTTGGTTTGTGCTATGTTCCAGTCCTTTAGTTTATTCTTATTGATGTTAGCTCCTAATCCTCTGACACCATATGCATATTGTAAGTTCTTAGGATTCTCCACTGGTTTTCCATCGATATATAACTGTCTATTAATAATCTGTAGAGTATCGCCTGCCACTGCTACACATCGTTTTATATAATGATCTTTCTTATCTATCGGTCTGATCACATAATCTTTCTTCTTCACTTTTTTAGCCAGCTCTCTATCTGATGCTAATATGCTTTTATTTCTTCTTACTTGTCCGATGGTATATGGCCGCTTTTTCGTCACGTATACTGTATCGCCTACTGGCCAATTAAAAACAAAGGGCTTGTTTCTTTTGATGGTTTCTAATGCAGGTAATCTGTAGTAATCAAGGCTTGGTTTCTTAAAGTAAGATTCTGTATTGAAAAATGGTAATCGATTATGTGCTAATGGGACCATGGCAATTGTCATCGGTGTACGTATTCCATAGCTCGGCTTAGAAACAAAAAGAAAATCTCCGACCATAAGAGAACCTTCCATAGATGGAGTAGGTATCACAAATGCTTCTATCAAAAACATCCGTATGAATGCCGCTGCAAATACGGCAAAGAAAATTGATTCTGTCCATTCTCTTATAATGGTCTTCTTGTAGGGACTTTTCTTAGTGAGCCTTTCTACAGCTCTTTTGTCACCTGCTTTCTGTGCTGCATGTAACTCTTTGAGGTATTGTTTCTCTTTTACAAAATTAGGACCATCATATGTAGCATCATCTTTCTTAGATAGCCAAAGGAATGCTGCCGGAGCATATAATACAGCAGCTGCGGTATGCACAAATTTATATTGCCTGAATGATCGCATCATCTGCACTGCCATTCCGACGAATATGAATATGTTGACTAATGGAATGAGAAGTAGCAGCGGCCACCATGATGGACGACCTATTGCCTTAGCCCACTCTATAAAGTTGATGCCAGGAATTAGTCCTTTGACCGCAGGTATATCTAACTTAGGAAATAAGAGATATAAGCTAATGCTCAGAAGCACATAGGAGATAAGTAAGTATATCAGTATCGACACGTTTCCATAATTTTGATCCAAAGATAATAAAGACTAGCTGTTATGGACTTCTTAATTAAGATTAGATATCTAAAATAAAAGATCAACGAGCATTATTGCACCATGAATCACTCAATTAGTCTACATCAAACACGTAACCTACGTAGAACTCAAACCCTGGACCAGCGCTGAATGTTGATCCAGAATTGATCCCAGCAATAGCACCTATCTTAAGGTAAGAATATCTGTTTCCGACATCATTAAGTATAACACCACCATTGATAGAAAGATCACTTATAGAGGAGTAGTTCACTCCTGCCCAGAAGGTTTCTTCCATTTCAAATTTGGCCCCCAATATGATATCTATTATTTCCGGATTGCTATAATTAACTTGGAAGGATGGTTCTATATAATAATTGTAACTAAAAAACTTACCTCCGACATTCATAAAATAATGTCGTGCTCGTGGAGCACTACCAGAAGTCAAGACAAGATCACTTTGCAAAAATTGCATAATAGATGCACCTGCATAGAAAATATTCTCTCCATCAAATTCTTCCACATATGACTGATAAGCAAATCCAAATCCAACTGATGGGTTAAATGCCGTCTGAGAACCTGTCTGAAGTAATGGGTCATCTATAGAAAATGCCACTTCTTTAGATGGATCGAATTTGTATTGGTAGAAGTAACCTTGCAGTCCTAATGAGACGACATCATCTCTTTTGAAGATTTCTTTTAGCTTGTATGCATAGCTTAGTTGTAATCCGAGCTTAGATACTGGACCTGTCCTATCAGAAATGATAGATGCACCTGCACTCATATTCATGTCTACGAATGGATACTGAGCTGTGATAAATGCTGTATTAGGAGCATTGTCAAAACCTACCCACTTCTTACGATAGAATGCAGATATTTCCATCTCGGTAGTCGACGTTAAGAATGCTGGATTCCAAACATGATGTATATCTTGTATCGGAGTGGTTTCTGGTAATTGCTGAGCTACACATGTCCCACTGATGCATAGACTGACGATAAAAAATATTATTTTTCTCATAGTTAGTTTCTTAATACAGTGATGCTTTTCTTAATGGTAGAGTCAGCAAATTTTAATATATAGTAGTAGGTGTCAGCTGGTAGGTCTTGGCCATCTCTGGTGGCATTCCATCTGACAGCATCATTCTGGTAACCATTTTTCTGAAAGATTACGGTTCCCCATCTATTGAATATCGTAATCTCATTATCAGGAAAAGCTTCTAAACCTCTGAATAATAATTCATCATTAGCACCATCACCATTGGGTGTAATTATAGTCACTGGATCGAGCTCATCTATTGGATCCTTAACACAGACGACAATATCATCTGTTGCCTGACAGCCAAAGTCATCTGTCACTGTCACCGTAAATGTCGTCTCCATATCTATGTCAATGATAGGATCGCTTACTGAAGCGGAACCGTCTATCACATCCGTGTTATCCCAAGAGTAAGAAGATCCGCCGGTTGCATTGAGTTGGAATGGAATACCTAATAGGGCGCATGTATCTAATCCTGCGTTAGCAATGGGAAGATTATTAACTACAACGACTACTGATAATTCTTCTACATTACCAGGGCAGTTGTCACTGACTTCTACAAAATAGGTTGTGGTCTGGTCTGGTGTGGCTACAGGATTACTTATGTCTGTTGCAGAGAGTGAGCCACCGGAATCTGTCCAGGTATAATTCAATCCACCACTTGCATTAAGTTCTGCTGACTGACCGATACATATTTCTATGCTTTGGTCTACAACCTCTGCATTAATTACGGGGAAGTAACTAATCGTAAATTCTTCCGTAGCAACACATCCAAAATCATCTGTCACCATTAGGCTTGCTGTCTCTGTTGTGATCTCATTGACTTCTTCGTAAGCTACTGTAGCTGATGCTCCTGTGGCAGTCACTCCAGTCCATTCATAACTTGCAAATCCTGTATCTATATTTATATCCATCATTTCATCAGGGCATAACTCTACGTCATCGATGCTAAGCTCTGGATTTGGATTCTCTGTGACGACTATTTCTTCTGTGATAGCACATCCATCATCAGATACGACTTCTACTGTGTAGGTGCCTGCTGTATTAGCAGAAATTGTATTTACATTATTAGCGATGTCTGTGCTTCCTAATGTCCAATTAATCTCTGCCGCATCGGTTTCTAATTCTAATTCTACTTCTAAGCCTTCGCAAAAACTGGCTTCTGAGTCAGTTATTAGTGTCGGAGGTTCATTGAAAGATATTGTAGTTACATCGGTGTCTGAACAGCCAAATGAATTAGTAACATTCACAGAATATTCACCTGGATTGTCCATGACCGTAATCATCGATAAGTCACTAATTGGTGTTCCATCCATAGTCCATATGTACTCATTCCCATTCTCATCAGGAACTGATAATTCTACTGGTATACCAAGGCATTCAGTTCTAAGATCATCACCTAAGTCTACCATAGGACTTGGATTGAAATTGACCTCAAATTCTGAAATGGTCTCACAATCTATCTCATTATACCCGATAAAACTATAGCTGCCAGATTCCGTTATTTCTATTATCAAATCAGTCTCATCGTCTAATAACACACCGTCAGAAAACCATGCAAATCGGCTACCTGAGGTTTCTGCATTCATCATGAAAGATGTTCCCTCGCATAGATTGTCAGGGATCGTTATTATCTCGTTTTCAGCAAGTGCAAAGAAATTAACTTCTATGGATTGTGAAGAACTGCAAGACGTATTATTCGTTAATGTTGCAACATAAATGCCTGATTGTGTCACTGTAAATTCAGACTCCGTAGCAGTAGGAATAATCATATTATCTTGCTGCCACACGATATCTTCGGTAGTTGCCCCATCTATCATGAGCACAATGTCATCCCCCTCGCAAGCTTGCGTTATGCCTTCTATTATAAACTCAGGTGCAGCGATAGCAGCTACTTCTATCGTATCACTGGTGGCACAAGTACCTCCCGCTCCTACAATACCTACATACTGTCCATCTTCGGTTATATCTAACTCTTCTCCACTTTGGTTCGGTATAAGTTCGTCATCGAGGTACCATTCTATGAGAGCATTAGCTTCTGCGACGATTGTCGCTGTCTCTCCAGCACAGAACTCAAATGTCTCATCCAGAGATATAGTAGGTGTCTCTATGAATTGGATCTGAGCAGTGTCTCTACTTGTACACATGGCATCATTAGTCGCTGCTACAACATACTCACCGTCGCTTGTAACATCATAACTGCCTTCAGGTCCTTCTTGTACTGTTGTCCCATCCAAGGTCCATACATAGTCAAATTCCCCATCTGCACCAGATTCTAATAAGACTTCATCTCCCTCACAAGGGGATAAGTCATTAATCGGAGTTAGTTCGGGATTCTCGTTAAATGTAACCGTGACTTCATCCTCTATCGAGCATGTCGGATTAGCAGATACAATGGCTGTATATGTTCCTGAGGTCGTTACTATGAGTGCTTCATCTGTCTCATCGTCTATGACATTTGCGTCTAATAACCATTGTACTTCGAAGCCATTACTTTGTGCCATTAGCAATTGTTCTTCGCCTTCACATCGCTCGATATTAGCTCCTAAGTCTAACATAGGTAGTTCTGTAAATGTGACTGTGATAGTATCTGTCTTAGGACATCCAGCTGAATTAGTAGCAGTGATATAATAGGTGTCTGTTGTCGTTACTTCTATTTCGTTATCCATATCGGGTATAACTCCTGATGATTCTGCTGACCAGATATAAGTATCAGCATCGTCGCCTGCATTGAGAGTAATAATCTCTCCAGGACAAGCAGAACGATCATCTCCTAATTCGGTTGTAGGAGCGATTATGTAATCTACACTAATTGTATCTGCGATCTCACATCCCACTCCAGCGGAGACAAGTGCAATGTATTGTCCTGATACATCGGCAGTCAGTTCTACTTCATTTTCATCATCGATTAGTGTATTACCCAGATACCACTCTACATTAAATCCATTTGCATTAGCTATAATATTATAGATATCACCTTCGCATTGTTCTATATCCATTCCAAGGTCTAATTCTGGTAGATCGCTGAATATAATATTAACGGTATCCCTACTTGGGCAACCTCCAATATTAGTTGCAATCACTGTATATTCTCCAGATATTGTGACATCTAAAGTGTTGCTGTTCTCTAGCAACGGGGTCCCGTCAAGTGACCATATGTAAGTACTCGAATCCTCGCCAGTTGTTAGTTGCTTAGGTGTGCCTTCGCAGAGTGTCTCATCTTCACCTATTTCTATGACTGGACTTTCTGAGAACATAGAACTAAAAGTTCCACTAGTGGAACATCCAAATCCGTTGGTTGCTATTACCTTATAATTACCAGAACTTGTGATATCAATACTCGGAGTATTCACAGCTATTTCTACACCATCTCTTAGCCATACAATCGAGTCAGCACTTGTACTTACTTCGAAAAGCTCAGCGTTACCATCACAACCTGTAATATCAGGACCTACTGCTAAGCTCGGACTATCATTAAATGTTACCTCGGACTCATCTTGGACAATACAGTTACCATTATCTACAATGACAATATAAGTACCTGCATCAGTTACTGTGATCGTTCGCTGATCGCTAAATTCTACCCCGTCTCTGGTCCATAGATAAGAAATACCATCTGGACCAGCATCTAATTCTTCTGGCGTATCGTCACATGCCATAACCATATCGGGTAAGCCAATATTGATAGGACAACAACTCTCAGGTGCACTAAATACTTCTTCTAATACTCGATTGCAAGCACCATCTGCAGAAAATTCAAATGTTAAGTCTACTGGCATTCCGTCAGAAGGTAGGCCAGTCAATGTAATATTTAGATCTTGACTATTGACGGAGAAGTTCTGTCCATTGACAACTAACTCTCCAGATGTCGGTCCCATATTTACATTAAAACTTAGAGACTGACTATAAGTATTTGTATTAGGATCACACACAGATTGTTGGCCTAATACTATATTCTGTACCGTACATGTAGAAATAATGTCCACTATTTTCTCATTGAATCCACCATTATAACACTCACCTCTGTCTCTGACTGCTGCAATTGTAAGACCCTTCCATTCTTGTGGATCGACAATTTCTGGAGGACCAGCTCCCGATGCCTTATAATTAATCGATTGCAGGCTAAAAGTTCCTGCATCTAAAGATCGGAAGTCACCAGTTTCATTGACTTCTTCTATGATTTTGGTATTTTCATTAACTGCTATAAAGGTCTTGCTAAAATCGGCATTTTCAGAAATTAAGATAAAGTTGCCAGGACCTGTTATGGAAGTTATATTGATATCTGTGGCATCATTTCTAGTCTGGTGTGCTACCAAAATATATTCTACGCAGGACTCTAAGTCTGCTGTAAAGCTTAGTTGGAAGCTCAATCCTCCATCAAAGAAAGCATTAGATTCTATATACGAATCACAAGGAGATTGTGGCTGGAATGTACTGCTTCTATATATCGAGTAAAGAACTATGTCATCCTCATTATTATCAATAGCTATAGTGTATGAGCCAGAATCATCTACCTGAAACGGTATGGCCGTGTATGGATTCTCAGGGAATGATGGTCTGATGCAGTCCCCATTCACATTATTAAGTCCTGGAATCATCCTTGTGTTGCCACTCATCTCATCAGAAATGGCTCCAGCCGGTGATCCAGATATCGTCTCGAATTTAAAATTAAGACCAGGATCTCCTATGGCAAATTCCTCTCTTTCCGTATCACAAAGTAATACATTAGGTGCCTCACAATTAGAATCTATCTCAAGATCTCTGTCTGATATGTCAAAGAAGAAATATCCTTCTTCGTCACTACACTTTATCATGAATCTAACATTTTCAGACTTCGGGAAACCTGCGGGGATCGTTACAGATACGGATTCAGAATCATAATCTACCTTATCTGCAAGAACGTATGGAAAAGAAAGTCCACCATCAATAGAAGCACAAATAGAGGCCATCTCACATAACTCCTCACTGCCGTTGACCCCCCATTCGACATCTATGATTTCTCCAGCTGAGAAAGTATTAAGACCATTAGGAAATGAAATTCTTAAAGGTCCAGAAGCTCTAACGTTAACTCTAATTTGCCCCCAATCGACACCGCCACCAGCTGGATTATTATCTCTGACTGTAAGTCGGAAGTTTAGCATCCTTGCACTTCGAGCTAACACCTCAAAGTCAGAAGACTGATTACCATTCATTACGGCTGATAGTCTAGGGAAATACCTTTCTGTACTTCCAGTAGGTGGGTAAGATCTAAAGGATGGGCCAGTAAAATTAGATGCTACGGTATTACCAATCTCTCCTTGAGTGGGCATACCAGCACCATCTTCGTCGTATTGTTCCCAGCAAAAAGTTAAAGGATCACCATCTTCATCTGTGCCTGCTCCATTCAAATAGAAAGGAGTGCTTCTTGGAATCTCATATGTATCTATATTAAATGGATTGGGGTTAGATACTGGAGGTGTATTAATATCTATTATCCAATTATCCTCGTTACATACAGAAGTCTCTATATGGTCTATCATTTGTACCAGACTGTGATTGTGGAAATAGTTATCTGCAATACCACTGGAAGGAATGTTATTATTATCGTTACATAGACTCTGATAAGACATTATCGTGGTTCCAGAACCTATTTCATAGGCTGAAGATCCACTGATAGCATCTGTACATGAATTACCAATTCCATTAAAAGTATGGGTAGCACCATATTGATGCCCAAATTCGTGGGCAGCCAGATTTACAAAACCATTATCCTGATTATTAAATGATCCACTCCATCCGAATGCTTTTGAAGGAGGTTCACTAGGATCACCTTGATCTCTACACACACTATTAAGTCTCGCGATACCTCCTGTGTCCCAACCATCTCCTGTCTGATGATTATGGAACACATGTCCTATGTCATAAGAATCTCTCGCAAAATTAAGATTGACCGCTTCAGCGGCTTGGTCTGGCCTTGGACCTCCATTAGGATCGAATATATCAGTTGCAGGATCTGAATATCTAATTATAGGAGACCTCGGAGCCATAACTAATTCAGACGCTATCTCATTCTCGAAGATGGCAGATATATCAGAAACATTTACTATGGAAAGATCCCTTGCTATACCCAGACCTCCATTAGCTTGTATATACTCGCCAGTCAGAACGACGGCGACTCTATATTGCCTTCTGATAGAGCCATTAGTTTTTAGAATGAGCTTATCTCTATTCTGATCGAGGAAATCATTAGAACTCATATTACCGACAGCTACAGGCTCTCCATGTGTAGCACAGGTGTGTCTAGATCTATCTGTACCAGCTCCGATTTCTCTGACGTAGTAGCGCTTATTATTTTCAGTCTGAGGATAATATTTTATCAGTGTCGAGTTGGAGAGGTATGTAATCCAAACTCCATTATCAGTAGAGATGATTCTACCAGACACGGTGTTGTCTATAGACTTGAGTTTGTATGATTTTATATCCTTGTATGGGCTTTCGTTAACTCCCCACATAGAAAACTCATTGATAGAAAATGATTTTTCTAACTCTAAGAATGGCAGGTCTATGGTAGATTCTTTTGAGAAGACTTTTTGTTTGATTAGCTGCTCATCTATGTCGACCTTTTTTAATGAATTATTGAGCTCATTTAACGTTGCCGTGATATCCGTGACTTGGGCTTCAGTGCTCAGAAAACTTAAGATTAGAAAGCAGAAAGAAATCAATTTCAGCATTTTCATATAGGTTGGATGATTTATTACTCTAATATATCAAAGTCGAGGTAAATAACGGGGTAACTAACGTTCGTTTTAAGAATAATGTCTTCGAAAACAAGCTTGTCTAACCGTAATGAACTGACTTATATGCGGAATCTGGGAATGGACTATCTATTATAACGATGGAAAGAGCTATAATGTCCACTTTAGCTTATTTTGAGCCTCTATATTGTAGGCTTATAGATGGACTTGTACCCAGCAATATGTCATACTGAGCAGCCATATCTATCTGAAGCAATGGAGAGAGGAAATAAGTGAATCCAAAGGAAAATGCTCCTGGATCAGTATAATAACCTAATCTCAGAGCAACAGAAGGGTGTAATCTGTAGTTGACTCCTATTTTTATATTGAGATTCTCATCTATATACTTCTCTGCTTCTCCATGTAGAGTCAGCTTATCAGTAACCTTGTTAGACACACCCAACTGGATAAAAGCATTAGAATCTGAAGATGGAGCTATTTCATTATTCTGAAAATTAAAGACATACACACCATAGCTAATACGCTTACTAAAATTACCAGCTAATCCGATTCCATAAGTAAGATAAGATGTCTGTCCATGTTCACTGATAGAGGTTTGATTATAATCAAAGTTAGCAGATAGAGCTAAGTTGTCCATTAGCTTTCTTGTAAATGCTGCAGAGACCTTATTTTCTTTATAATCAGAAAAGCCATAGCTGCTTATAGAAAGAGAAACAAAATTATGATCTGATAATGCATAATAACCGCCTATCTGAGCAGTGGTCAATTCTGATAATAGAAAGCGGTTCTGAGACCCAAGGCTGATTCCAAATTGGCTGTCTGATAAGGCGACATTGGCAAAATTAGAAAATATGGCATCATTAGATCTTAGGGTAGTACCAATATTAGCGAGACCTGCTCTGATGCTTCCTCCATAAGTGTGAGACCCACGCTGTGCCATCGCATCAATGCAAAAAATGCTGAAGAAAAAGCCTATAATGATACCGCAACGCAAGAAGGACATTTATAATAATTATTAAAAAAATCTGTAATATGTTGTATTTGCACTTTCTTTACAGGAATAAAAATACACAACTTGACCAAATTTAGACAGAATCACGAGAGATCCAATCGAAGTAACGGATTTCTTATCAGAGGTATCATCGTTTCCGTTTTTCTAATAGGTTTATTGTTTTTCTTCTTCTTTATTATGAAAGGACAAATTTCCTCGGAACCAACTCAGTCAGATAGGAGAGAAGTGAGTTATGAACCAGATTACTATGAAGATCATTCTGCTTTCTCTGATCCTATAGAATCTCGAACTTACTTGCCAGAAGATAATTCAGATGTGGTACACCATACTTATTATTCCTTAGGTTATAACGAGAAGACTGAGCAAAGTAACTGGGTGGCGTATCGCTTAACTAAAGCATCTCTGGAAGCACCTAATGTACCGAGAGCTAAACGATTTAAGTATGACAAGGATGTCAGTTCTCGGACTGCGGCGCATAAGGATTATTCTCACTCTGGCTATACACGAGGACACATGGCACCTGCAGGGGATATGGCATTTAATAAGGTGGCGATGACTGAGACATTTCTGATGAGTAATATGAGCCCTCAGGTTAAAGTATTCAATAATGGCGTCTGGAAAGAACTGGAAGAAAATGTGAGGGATTGGGCATTCTCTAATGGTGAACTGATCGTGATCTCTGGACCTATTTTTTATACTAAAAATCCTAAGAAAATAGGCAAGCAAACTAAGGTGTCTGTACCTGATGCTTTCTATAAAATATTATTAGATAATGAAGGTCGAGATAAGAAAAGTATCGGATTTATCATTCCACATGAGCTTGCAACCGAACCTTTACAAGATTTTGCCGTCTCAATAGATGAGATCGAAAAGCAAACAGGTATAGATTTCTTTCCGAGATACTTTGAGAATGATGATACGGAGGAGAAAATGGAGTCGAAGTACAATACCAAAAGCTGGAAAATAAGTAAGAAAAGATACAAGCAAAGAGTCAATAGTTGGAATAAAGATATTTAGGAATTTTAATACATAAACAAAAGATGAGTAACAAAGAACAGTTTACAAGCGACATGCAAAGTGGTTATGCATTTAGCGGTCCTTCGATACAATTAGGTGGAGCCATGATAGATGGCGAATGCCAAGCCATCAGCATCGTCAGTCTACCACTGAAAACGATGAATAGACACGGACTTATAGCCGGAGCCACAGGTACTGGTAAGACTAAAACGCTACAAGTATTAGCAGAGCAATTATCTCTACAAGGCGTCCCATCACTTCTGATGGATATAAAGGGTGACTTAAGTGGAATAGCAGCTATGGGTGAGACGAATGACCACATAACGAGTAGGCATGATAAGATTGGAATTCCTTTTGTTGCAGACGGTTCACCAGTCGAATTACTGACATTGACTAAAGGTGGATCTGGCGCAAGATTAAGAGCGACTGTGACAGAATTTGGCCCAGTACTATTTTCAAAGATTCTGGAGCTTAATGACACACAGTCTGGTATTCTATCCATGATATTTAAATATTGTGATGACAACGAGTTACCATTAGTAGACCTCAAGGATATACGCAAGGTTCTTAATTATGTTACCACGGATGGCAAAGAAGCTATTACAGCAGAATATGGAGCTATATCATCTGCATCCGTAGGAACAATCAGCAGAAAGATTGTCGAACTGGAGCAGCAGGGAGCGGATAGTTTTTTCGGTGAGAGGTCATTTGATCCAGAAGATTTGTTACATATCGATGAAGATGGAAAAGGTCAGATATCTGTACTGCGAGTCACAGATATGCAAGATAAGCCTAAGCTATTCTCGACATTCATGTTGCAGATGTTAGCTGAGATCTATGCCACATTTCCTGAGCAAGGAGACGCTGAGAAACCTAAGTTAGTATTGTTTATAGATGAGGCACATCTTGTATTCGAAGAAGCTTCTAAGGCATTATTAAGTCAGATAGAGCAGATCTGTAAGTTAATAAGATCTAAGGGTGTCGGTATCTATTTCGTTACTCAGAATCCGACGGATATTCCAGAAGCGGTGCTGGGACAATTGGGTCTTAAGATACAGCATGCCTTGAGAGCATTCACAGCTAAGGATAGAAAGTCTATCAAACTAGCAGCACAGAATTATCCTAGTTCCGATTATTATGATGTAGAAGAACTAATTACCGGAATGGGAATCGGTGAAGCATTAGTGACTGGTCTGAGCGAGAAGGGTACACCGACACCGTTAGTCCATACATATCTTAGAGCACCACAATCCAGAATGGGTGTCTTATCTGATGGAGAACTGAAAGAATTAGTTTCCAGATCTAAGTTAGCGACTAAGTATAATGAAGAGATCGATAGCGAAAGTGCCTACGAATTACTATCTGCAAAATTAGATGATGCAGCAGAGAAAGAAGAAGCTGCAAAGGCAGAAGCACCAGCTGCTAAGGCTGCACCTGCTAAGAAAGAAAAAGAGGAGGAAGGAATGCTTGCAAGCCTATCTAAAAATACTGCGGTAAGACAAGTCGGCCGTACAGCGGCAAGAGAAATTACAAGAGGATTGCTTGGAGTGTTGGGTGTAAGAACAACTTCGAGACGTAGGTCTCGAAAGCGTTCTGGTTGGTTCTAAGAAGCACTGAAACATTAAGGTGAAATTATAAATGGCGTAAGATCTTTGGATCTTGCGCTTTTTTTGTTCATACATTCTAAATAAGGATGTTCAGAAGTAATCCAATCTGCTTACACTCAGTTTATTACAATGTTGATGTCTCATGATATACGTTGACAGGAAAAGTGTTGATAATTTTTCTAAAATTACAATATTATGTCAAAGAAAAAGAGACAAACCTACAGCGAAGCGTTTAAAAAAGAGAAGGTGAGTTTACTTGAATCAGGGTCAGTGCGCCTGGTAGATCTGGTAAAAATGTTTGGTGTGAGTTATCCTACCTTATACAAATGGAAGGAGAAAT